>Ga0209403_10000178_pt1 | contig 100255 bp, 101 predicted proteins | sample ArcticOcean_MG_C_8_FD_187440 | JGI IMG/M metagenome (GOLD analysis project Ga0209403, IMG submission 187440) | Marine microbial communities from western Arctic Ocean - ArcticOcean_MG_CB11_86 (SPAdes) (version 2) | ecosystem: Environmental > Aquatic > Marine > Oceanic | place: Arctic Ocean...
GGCCTTTTAGCTGCAGTCTTTTTCTTAGCTACAGTCTTTTTCTTAGCCGCTGGCCTTTTAGCTGCAGTCTTTTTCTTAGCTACAGTCTTTTTCTTAGCTACAACTTTTTTCTTAGCTACAACTTTTTTCTTAGCTGCTCGCTTCTTCTTTTTTACTGCCATAAATTTGTACCTCCACTTTAAGATAAATTGAAGACTTAATATTTTTTACACACAAAAGAAAAAATATTAAAAATTCAATATTTATTTTTACTGTAGGATGTTTAAAAAAAATTGTCAAGGGGTTTTTATTAAAAAACTTACGATAAAAAACAATTTGTAATAAAAAAATAATTTAATTGTTTCAATAAAATTAGAGAACTTTTATTCTTGATTTTCTGGTTCTAGAAGTTCTGATTTAACAAACCAATCGTTAACTATATTATGGAATGCTTCTAACAAGACTTCACTCTCCATTGGTTCGCACACCTCATCTGTAAATGCTTTAATTAACATTAGCATTGCCTTATCTTTATTGATACCTCTAGCCTGCAAGTAATGAAGCGCTTCTTTGTCAATTTGGCCTATGGTCGCACCATGAGAACACTTAACATCATCAGCATATATTTCTAGCTGAGGCTTTGTATCGACTTGCGCCTTATCAGAAAGAAGCAAATTTCTATTTGTCTGATAAGCATTAGTTTTCTGTGCTTCCTTGTGAACTAATATTCTCCCATGAAAAACACCTCTGGATTCATCATTTAGCAGTCCTTTGTAAAGCTGAGTGCTCTCACAATGAGGCTTTAAATGCTCAACAAACATATAGTTATCCATCAATTGATCTTCAGATGAAAGGTAAAGGCCTAGGATGTTCGAGAAGCAGCCTTCTCCATTCAAAATAGGATGAACATTGTTTCTTATTAATTGGCCACCACTTAGTATAGAGTTTGTGGTGAAATGCGAGTCTCTGCCTTGAACTATCTTTAAGTTAGAAAAGATAAATGAATTTTTATTCCCATCTTCCACAAGAAGATGCTCTACTCTTGCATTCTGATCAACATAGACGATTGACGTCTTGTTTAAAAAAAATTCATTTACAGATTCTGAAACCGAATATTCTATTATTTCTGCAGATGAAGACTCTTCAAAATAAAAGATATTTCTAGTATTAACGAACTTGCTATCTACATCAGAGTCGAAGCTATTGATAATTACAATAGGTTTATCGAGCCTATTTGACCCTTCTAACTTCAAAAAAAATCCATCGTCAATAAAAGCACAACTTAATTCATAAAAAAAATCTTTATTCTTAGATGAAACCTCATTGAGGAGAATCTCTTTCACTTTAAGATCTTCAAAAGAATCATTCAAACGAGTCAAAGAAAAAGGATAATCAGAGTCAGAAACGAGTTGTCCATTATGCATATATACAAAATATCCATCAATACTTTTAATATGCTCTGGTAATTTCGGTTTATTGTAAGTTTCAGCTTTTCCATCAAAAAATGAAAAGTCTTTTTTAATAAATTCCTTCAAGCTAGTAAAGCGCCAATCTTCATTTGAAAGGTCAGGAACACCCAGACTCTCTGCTGCATTTATTGCATCCAATCTATAATTCCCCAGCCATTCCAAGGGATACTCTGCTAAGCCCTTCTCTTTAAAATTCTTTATTAATTTATTCTGCAAATTATCCATAATTAATCTTCTAGCCAAGAGTAACCCTTCGATTCCAGCTCTAAAGCTAGACTCTTGTCTCCTGATTTAACAATTTTCCCTTTAACTAGAACATGAACAAAGTCAGGTACTATGTAATCCAAAAGTCTTTGATAGTGGGTAATCACTAAGAAAGCTGTCTCTTCGTTCCTTAATGAGTTTACTCCATTTGCAACAATCTGGAGTGCATCAATATCTAAGCCAGAATCAGTTTCATCTAGAATTGAAAGAAGAGGTTCAAGAATTGCCATTTGCAATATCTCATTCCTTTTCTTCTCACCACCAGAGAAGCCTTCATTAAGAGATCTCTTTAAAAGAGTCTCATCCATCTTAAGCATCTTAATCTTCTGTTTTGCTAGCTTTCCAAATTCAACAGGCTTAAGGACAGGGTTCCCACGTGCCTTATTAATAGAATTCAAAGCCTCTCTTAGAAAGTAAGCATTAGAGACCCCAGGAATCTCGATTGGATATTGAAATGCTAAGAAGATTCCTTGCTGTGCCCTTTCGTCAGGCGCTAAATCCAGTATACTTTCTCCCTTATAGATTATGTCTCCATCCGTAATGTCATAATCTTCCTTACCTGCCAATATAGCTGCCAGGGTACTCTTTCCTGAGCCATTAGGTCCCATAATCGAATGAACTTCGCCTTTATTTATTTTTAGATTTAATCCATTTAGGATTTTTTGCCCTTGAACTTCCGCGTGAAGATTAACAATCTCTATCATAAAAAACTCCTTACTAAATATTAAAAAACCTTAAAAAGTTTAGCCAACACTTCCTTCTAAGCTAACACTTAGAAGTCTCTCTGCTTCTACTGCAAACTCAAAAGGTAATTCTTTAAAAACCTCTTTGCAAAAACCATTAACAATTAAGGATAGTGCGTCTTCTTCCGACATTCCTCTTTGCTGACAATAGAAAATTTGGTCCTCTCCTATCTTTGAAGTTGTTGCTTCATGTTCTAATTGAGCACTAGAATTCTTGACCTCAATATACGGAAAAGTATGCGCACCACAGTTCTCACCAATTAGTATAGAATCACAGACTGTATAATTCCTGGCATTCTGGGCATTTTTTGATATTTCAACCAAACCCCTATAAATATTTTGACCAAAACCTGCAGAAATACCCTTAGAAACAATTGTACTTCTAGTATTCTTTCCAAGATGAATCATCTTAGTTCCGGTGTCAGCTTGTTGCCTGTTGTTTGTTAACGCAACCGAATAGAACTCTCCGACAGAATTATCTCCCGTTAGAATACAACTCGGATATTTCCATGTAATTGCTGATCCAGTTTCAACCTGCGTCCATGATATTCTAGAATTCTTACCGACGCAATTTCCCCTTTTGGTAACAAAATTATAGATTCCACCTTTGCCATCCTTGTCTCCAGGATACCAATTCTGAATTGTTGAATATTTAATTGTTGCGTCATCAAATGCAATAAGTTCTACACAAGCTGCATGAAGTTGACTCGTGGCTCTTTTAGGTGCAGTACATCCTTCAAGATAACTAACACTACTTCCTTCCTCTGCTATAATAAGTGTTCGCTCAAATTGACCTGTATCCTCAGCGTTGATACGAAAGTATGTTGACAACTCCATGGGACACTTAACCCCTTTGGGGATATAAACGAAAGACCCATCAGTAAAAGCTGCAGCATTTAGTGCAGCAAAATAATTGTCTCCAGAAGGAATCACACGTCCTAAATATTTTTTAACTAATTCTTCATGCTCTATTACTGCTTCGGAAAAAGAACAAAAAATTATCCCAACCTCGGCAAGCTTATCTTTAAAGGTTGTAACAAGAGAAACACTATCGAAAACTACGTCAATAGCTATTCCTTCTAATTGCTTCTGTTCTTCTAATGGAATTCCAAGCTTATTATAAGTATCTATTATCTCTGGATCAATCTCATCAAGTGATTTTGGCATTTCTTTTGGTGCAGCAAAATAACTTATTCCATTGTAGTCAATCGGCTCAATATTAAGCTTAGCCCAGGAAGGCTCTTCCATTGTTAGCCATTTTCTATAGGCCTTTAATCTGAAATCAAGAAGCCATTCTGGCTCATTTTTTTTATTAGATATAAAACGTACTACGTCTTCACTAATACCCTTTGGAATTATTTCTTGTTCAATATCAGTAACAAAACCATACTTGTAATCATTCTTCTCAAGCATTTCTTTAGTAGCTTGATCATTATCAATTTTTAACTCTTCAACCATAATTTTACAGAAACTCCCTCAACTATTTTGTCTTATGTGTAATTCTATTATCAGCTATATCTTTTACTGATATATTATTTAGAAAAGTAAGTGTATGCAGCTGTAGGTGGTCCCAAACAGATCTTTGCGTGCAGGAATCAAACAATTCACATACAACATTCTTCTCCATGCAGTCTATCAATTGCATATCGCCTTCAATTGCCTCGTATATATCCTTTAATGAGATGTCTTCCGTAGGCTTTCTTAGTGAATACCCACCCTCAGGTCCAGGAGAAGAACTCAAGAGGCCTTTCTGAACCAGCTTTCTCATTATCTTTGCAAGATAGTTTTGAGGAATATGCTGCTTTTGCGATATGTCTCTGATGGTAAAAATACTTGATTTTTCTTTAGCAATGTAAGTAAGAGACCGAACTGCATAGTCCAAAGATTTACTTACTTGCAAAACTTACTCTTTATACTCATAGGGTTAATATAACCTAAAAAAAGAATTATTTCACTGAAAAACTATTATTGACTTACATTTGCATTACAGTAATATAATAGCTTACTTTCGATTAACAAAGGATAACTATGAACGATAAAAAATGGCTTTTATTAGACGCTAAAGACAAAATTGTGGGTAGGTTAGCCACAAAGGTTGCCAACATACTAATAGGAAAGAGTAAAACTACATATACACCCGGTTGTGATAATGGTGACTTTGTAATCGTAGTTAACACTAATGACGTCAAATTCTCGGGAAATAAATTAGAGCATAAATTTTATTATAGAAACACCGGCTATCCTGGTGGACTAAGAAGCACAAAGGCTGGAGATCTTATGGAAAAAGACTCGACTGAAGTTCTTAGAAAAGCAGTAAAAGGTATGCTTCCAAAGAATAAATGGCAGAGTATTTTTATGAAAAGATTAAAAGTCTATAAAGATTCCATCCATCCTCATGATGGACAAAATCCTAAGGCTATAGAGGTATAAATTGGACAAATATTACGCTACTGGAAGAAGAAAAAATTCTATTGCAAAAGTTTGGCTTACAAAAGGTGATGGAGAAATTAAAATTAACAAAAGAGATATAAAGGAGTATTTCCCGAGAGATTTTTGGGTTAAAAATGCTCTAGAAGCATTAGACGTAACTGAAACTACAAATGATTTTAATTTTAATATTTCTGTTTTAGGTGGCGGACTAACCGGCCAATCAGGCGCTGTAAGACTAGGTATCTCTAAAGCAATCTTGCTATATAATGAATCTTTTCGATCTAAGCTAAAGCCCAAAGGTCTATTAACCAGAGACTCGAGGATGGTTGAAAGCAAGAAATATGGAAAAAGAAAGGCTAGAAGAGGTCAGCAGTTTTCCAAAAGATAGAAGTCTCGAAAACATGAAAAAAAAATTCAAAATTTCAAAGCCTAAAGGTAAATTGGGTGTTTTAATACCTGGAATTGGTGGCGCTGTAAGTACAACTTTTATTGCAGGAATTGAAGCATATAAGAAAAAATCAGGAAAACTCTTTGGTTCGCTCTCTCAGATGGGAACTATCCGTATAGGAAAAAGAACTGAAAAGAAGACTCCCTTAATTAAAGATTTAATAGATCTAGCAAAAGTTGAAGATTTAGAGTTTTATGGTTGGGATGTCTATCCCGAAGATTGCTATAATGCCACTATCAAAGCTGGTGTTTTAGATAAAAACCTTGTTGACAGCCTCAAAGATGAGTTAGAACAAATAAAGCCTAATAAAGCTGTTTTTAATAAAAAATTTGCCGATAACCTAAACGGAAAGAATATTAAGAAAGAAAAGAATTATTACAAGCTAGCCCAAGATCTAATTAAAGAAATTAAGGCTTTTAAGAAAAACAAGAATATTGATAGACTAGTAATGATATGGTGCGGAAGCACTGAAATATTCTTCAAAAAAAGCAAAATACACGATACAGTAACCAGCTTTGAGAATGCAATGAAAAAAAATCATAAAGATATATCTCCTAGTATGATTTACGCTTATGCAGCAATTAAATGTGGTGCCGCATATGCCAACGGGGCCCCTAACCTTTCTGTCGATATCCCTGCCTTGACCACTTTAAGCAAAAAGTACAAGGTTCCTATAGCTGGTAAAGACTTTAAAACTGGGCAAACTCTAATGAAAACGATCCTTGCACCCGGGATTAAAAGTAGACTCTTAGGTTTAAGAGGATGGTTCTCTACTAATATTCTAGGCAACAGAGATGGTGAGGTCCTAGATAACCCTAAGAATTTTAAAACAAAAGAAGAAAGTAAGCTCAGTGTTTTAGAGCATATTTTTCAACCCGAAATTAACAAGGAACTCTACGGTGATTTTTACCATAAAGTTAGAATTAACTATTACCCACCTAGAGGGGATCAAAAAGAAGCATGGGACAATATAGATATATTTGGCTGGCTAGGTTATGAGATGCAAATCAAAGTCAACTTCCTCTGCAGAGACAGTATATTAGCCGCGCCAATAGTATTAGATTTGATAATATTTATGGATCTTGCTCAAAGAGCCGGGATGCTAGGAATTCAAGAATGGATGTCTTTTTATTTTAAGAGCCCTATGGTCGGAGAAAACTTATATCCTGAGCATGATTTGTTCATACAGTCTATGAAACTTAAAAACACACTTAGATACCTCGCGGGTGAGAAGAATATAGATCATCTAGGACTTGACTACTACTACGAATAATCTCTACACAGCCTCAGCCGATTCCAAAACTACAATAACTTCGTCTGATTTAACAGTTATTAGACCAGGACCAGTAGAATACTTTCTCAGATCTCCTTCCTTGCTCTTAAATATCAAACTACATGGAAGAATATTCGATGAGAAAAAAGTATGCCCGGGCAATATTCCGAATGCACCTGTAGAGTTCGTGGCGCTTAGCTCAACAGCCTGATCATTAAAAATTACTTCCTCTGGGGAATAAATAGTTAAATTAAAAGAATTACTCATTTTGCTATTCTAAACCCTTCCCTTTTTCTTTAGCCTCTTCAATACTTCCGACTAAGTAGAAAGCTTGCTCAGGAAGACTGTCTAACTCCCCAGTAAGAATTTCATCAAAAGATTTAATTGTATCCTGAATTGAAACATACTTCCCGTCCAAACCAGTAAACTGTGAAGCAACAAAGAATGGTTGAGATAAAAATCTTTGAACTTTTCTTGCTCTTGAAACATCTACCTTATCTTGCTCGGACAATTCGTCCATTCCTAAGATTGCAATAATTTCTTGAAGTTGTTTATATCTTTGCAGAATCCTTTGAACTTCTCTAGCTACCCTATAATGCTCGTCTCCTACGATTCTAGGGTCAAGCATCCTTGATGTTGAATCTAGAGGATCAACTGCTGGATATATTCCTAGTTCTGAAAGTTGCCTAGATAAAACTATAGTTCCATCCAAGTGAGCGAATGTTGTTGCTGGAGCTGGGTCAGTTAGATCATCAGCCGGAACATAAATAGCCTGCACTGAAGTAATAGAACCTTTAACTGTCGAAGTGATTCTCTCCTGAAGAGCTCCAAGATCAGAAGCAAGTGTTGGCTGATATCCTACTGCGGAAGGTATTCTACCCAGTAGAGCCGAAACTTCTGAGCCAGCCTGAGTAAACCTAAATATATTATCTACAAACAATAGAACATCTTGGCCTTCCTCGTCTCTAAAATGTTCGGCCTGTGTTAGTCCTGTTAGTGCAACCCTAGCTCTTGCGCCCGGGGGTTCATTCATTTGTCCAAAAACCAATCCGGTGTTCTTTAGTACACCCGACTCCTTCATTTCCATATAAAGGTCATTCCCTTCCCTGGTCCTTTCTCCAACACCTGCAAAGAAAGAGTATCCGCCATATTCTTTGGCAACATTATTTATTAACTCCATGAGAAGAACTGTTTTACCAACACCAGCTCCTCCAAAAAGGCCTATCTTTCCACCTTTAAGAAATGGGGCTAGTAAATCAATAACCTTAATTCCTGTTTCGAAAACTTCTGTTTTAGTGCTTTGTTCCTGAAATGATGGGGCTGGTTTATGAATAGAGCTTATAGCATCTGTGACTATTGGACCAACTCCGTCAATAGGCTCTCCTATCACATTCATCATTCTTCCAAGTGCGCCCTTACCAACTGGAATACTTATTGGGCTTCCTGTACTTAGAACCTTCTCTCCTCTTCTAATACCATCAGTGGTGTCCATAGCAATACAGCGGACTCTTTTACTTCCAATTTGCTGAGCTACCTCTACTGTCAAATTCCAATCATTCTCGTTAATTAAGGGATTTGTTAATTTTAAAGCCGTATTAATGGGCGGAAGTCCTTCTGAACCAAATTCCACATCTATGACGGGTCCCAAAACTTGAATAACTTGTCCTATATTTTCACTACTCATCTTAATCTCCTTTATTTAATAGCCTCTGCGCCGTTGACAATATCCATCAACTCTGTGGTTATATTTGCCTGCCTAGTCTTATTAAATAATAATGTTGTATCTCTTAAAATATCGTCTGCATTTCTTGTAGCATTATCCATCGCTGCTGTCCTAGATGCATGTTCACTAGTGATAGCCTCCAGCAATATACTAGAAATAGTTAAGTTGAAAAATTTTGGAAGTACTTCTTCCACAAAAGATTCAATACCAGGCTCTATTAAAATATCTCCTGGACTTTCTTCATCTTTCTCAATTTCAAACTGAATAGGTAAAATTTTACTTATCGTAGGAATCTGAGAAATCGCACTTTGAAATTTATTATATCCAACATATACATTGCCGATCTTGTCATCAAGAAAAGGTGTCAAAAGATGGCTAGAAATTTCTTCAGCAACTGTTTTATAATTCTTCTCCGTCAATATGGATAGCTTTGCATCAAAGCCCTCTTCTTTAAAGTAGTCAGAGCCTTTCTTTCCTACATACAATTTCACCATCTCGTCTGATGAAAAATTATGTCTTTCAATCTTTCTAAACAAGCTAGTATTGTACGAACCGCACAAGCCTCTATCAGAAGAAACGACTATCAAAATATCTTTTTTAGAATCATCTTCATAGTTTAGAAATCTACTATTTGAATCCTTAATTGAGCCTGTAACTATTCTAACTATGTCTTCGTAAGATTTGTAATAAGGCCTAAAAGAATTAAGCATAAGCTGCGTCTTTGCATACTTTACAGTAGCAATCATCTTCATTGCTTGCATAATCCTTTTTGTGCTTTTAACACTTGATATCTTTGTTCTAATTTCTTTTAAACTAGGCATTTTATAACTTATATACTCCTTTAAATTTTTCCAATGAAGATTTTAACTCTGAAATAATCTCATCTGAGTAATCTTTTTGAAGTTTTTCCATTAAGTCTTTATGTGTGGATTCAAAATAATCGTAAAGCTTTTCTTCATAATCAGATATCTTGTCGACATCTATTTCATCTGCGTATCCATTCGTTACAGCGAAAGATAAAAGTACTTGTTTTTCTACTGGTAAGGGAACATATTGGCCCTGTTTTAAAGCTTCAACGAGTCTTGATCCTCTTTTTAACTGAGACTTAGTTGCCTCGTCTAAATCAGAAGCAAATGCTGAAAAAGCTTCCACCTCTCTATATTGAGCAAGGTCAAGTCTTAATGTTCCAGCAACTTTTTTCATACTTTTTACTTGAGCTGAACCACCTACTCTTGAAACTGAGAGCCCAACATTAATAGCAGGTCTAACTCCTGAGTAAAATAAATCTGTTTCGAGGTAAATCTGACCATCGGTAATTGAAATTACATTAGTTGGAATATAAGCAGATACATCTCCCGCCTGAGTCTCAATGATTGGAAGGGCTGTAAGAGATCCTCCTCCATTTTCATCGCTCATCTTAGCAGCTCTTTCAAGAAGTCTTGAGTGCAAATAGAACACATCTCCAGGATAAGCTTCCCTGCCCGGAGGTCTTCTAAGTAGAAGAGAAAGCTGTCTATAAGAATAAGCATGCTTAGTAAGATCATCATATATAATTAGAGCATGCCTTCCGCTGTCTCTAAAGTGTTCTCCAATTGCGCATCCGGTAAATGGAGCTAGGAATTGATATGGTGCTGGGTCACTAGCATTAGCCGCAACAACAGTTGTATATTCAAATGCACCATTTTCTTTTAATTTTTCAACTACTTGAGCAACGGTGGATTGCTTCTGGCCTATCGCTACATATATACAAAAAACATTCTTTCCCTTTTGGTTAATTATGGTGTCAATTGCAATTGCTGTTTTCCCCGTTTGCCTGTCTCCAAGTATTAACTCTCTTTGACCACGACCTATTGGAATCATTGTATCAATAGCTTTGATTCCGGTCTGAAGAGGTTCGTTCACTGATTTCCTAGCTACTACCCCTGGCGCTTTAATCTCAACTGGTTTAAATTGGTCTGATGGAATATCCCCTTTTCCGTCTATTGGCTTACCTAGCCCATCAACAACTCTTCCCAACATAGAATCTGAAACTCCAACTCTAGCAATGTCTCCTGTTCTTTTAACCTTGTCTCCTTCATTTACCAAGTCGTCAGCTCCAAAAATTGCAACTCCAACACTGTCTTCCTCTAAATTAAGAATTAAGCCAAAAACTCCGCTATCAAAAGTTACCAATTCTCCAGCCATAGCCTCATCTAATCCATAAATCTTGGCTATACCGTCACCAACACTTGTAACCGTTCCTACTTCAGATGATTTAAAACTAGATTCAAATCCTTGAATTTTTTGTCTTAATTGCTCACTTATATTTTGGATATTAACTTCAGACATTAAAATCTCCCTTTAAGTTTATTTTTTTTAATTCATTAACTTTTCCTAACAAGGAACCATCAAAGTACTTATCCTCTACTTGAAGAACGAGTCCTCCAAGAATACCAGGATCCTCTTTAAAACTGAGCTCGAGATTAGTTCCCCAGATGTTCTCTAAACTCGATTTTATTAATTCTAACTTTTCCTCATGATTTACGTCAATCGTTACAACCTCAATTTTAACCTTCCCCAACAATTTCCTTAGCTTCTTCAGGAAAAACTCTCTAGATTCAATAAATGAAGTAAGAAGATTAAACTCTATTATTACCTCAAGAAATGTTCTTGTTGCCTTACAATCTGAGACTATTTGGGCGATTAAATCATTTTTAACAGAAGAAGGGTAAATATTATTGACTAGACATAGCCTTATGCTTTTGTCTCCGTTGAAAACTTCAACGAATTTCGATAGACCTGTATAAATTCTTTCTAAATTATCTTTTGAAGAAGAGTCTGCTGTTAGAGCTATAAAAAAATCATTAACTGTTGCTGATGGCATTCTGCTTAACCTCGCTTAAGAAAGAAGAAATAAGATCCGAATCTCTTTCCTCTGTGATTTCTTTAGAAATCTCATCTTGAGCAACTTCCAAAGCTTTACTTAAAATATTGTTCTCTACCTGATACTGGAGTTTTAAGGACTCTAACTTAATTATATCTTGAGTATCTATCTTAATTTTTTTTGCAACAGAGTTTGCATTTTCAATAATCTCACCTGTCTTCCTACTAGTAACTGAATCAATCGAGTTCCTAAGCTCAGTCAACTCAGAGTCAATCAAATTTACTTTTTGAGAAGTTATATTATAAGAGGCCTGTGAAGTCTCAATAATAGTATTAGCCTCCTGAATCTCTCTGCTTATCTTTAAGCTTCTATTGGAGAAGAACTTAACAATAGTATCTTTTAAAAAATAATACAAAACGCCAATAAAAAAAATAAGGTTAAAAAGATGCTGAGAAGCAAACTTCAACTGACTAGCTATATTTATTTCTTCTGACATATCTATATTTTCCCTTTAATCTCAGCGACTAACTCTTTGATCTTTAAAGTCACCTCATTTTCTCCTCTTTTAACATCATCAATACTTATATTAGCAATTCTTAAATATAGTTCGGAATCTAAACTCTTCCTAGCATTTTCAATCTCAATCAATGACTCTTCCTTGGCCCTTTTAATTAAATCTTCGGCTTGCTTTTTTGCTTCGACTATTTTTTCATTCGATGAGGACTCAATTTCAGCTTTAAAATCAGAGATTCTTTTCTTATATTCTGCTTCAATCTCCACAGATTGTTCGTCCATACTTTTTGCCCTTTCAATTCTCACAGAAGTTTCAACATCTCTATTTTCTTTCAAATCAAGCAAAGGTTGAAATAAAAACTTATTTAAGAAAAGTATAACAAAGATAAATATGCCAAGTTCTATAAAGAAAGTCCTATCTACGGACAATACATTAGAAGAGTCGGCTGCGTTTGCGCTTACTGAAAACAAATATAAAAACAAGATAACTTTCTTCATTTCACCATTAATCCTTATAGAAACGATAGAGCAGAGGAGGGGCAATAAACGTTGTAAGCATGACCATTACAGTAACTGCCGAATAATCACTATTACTTAGGACACCTGTTGCAAGTCCCATTGATGCAAAAATAAGCCCAACTTCACCTCTTGGTATCATTCCAATTCCTATCACTAACTTGTTGGCTTTTATAGAATAAGCCCCCAAACCACTAACTAATTTGCCTATGACAGCAATTACAAATAAAACTAAAGCTAAGATTATAACTGCAATATTTTCTTTTATAAAGGGGTTGAAAACAGTTATATCGACTGCAGACCCAACCATAATGAAAAATATAGGGATAAATACATCTGCTACGGGTTTTAGTCTATCTTCAATCAAATCTTTTTGATTGGTCTTCGCAAGCAAAAGTCCTGCGGCAAAGGCGCCAATAATTGGAGCTAGTCCAGCTAATTGAGCTAAATATGCAAAGATAAAGGTGTAAGCAAGAGCTCCAAGCAGCAAACTGCCTCTTGCCTTAAGCCCATAGACAAAAATGAATAATTTTTTTGTAAAAAGATTCCCAAGAATTATAGCTCCGAAAAGAAATCCTATTGCTTTTCCCATAATTAAACCAATTGTTAATAGATCTACCGTCGCTGCTCCACCTGAATTTGTAGATGTAATCAGAGCGCTGACAACTGCCAAAATAATAAGGCCCATAACATCATCAATTACCGCCGCTCCTAGTATAATTTTAGACTCAATAGTTTTAAGCTTTTTTAGTTCAGACAATACTCTAGCTGTTATTCCAACACTGGTTGCTGTCAAAGTCGCACCAATAGTTAAGGCTGCAAAAAGAAGGTTTGTTTCAGAAGAAAAACTTATTAAAGAATAACTGCTTAAAATATAGACAGAATAGAATCCCAGAACAAAAGGTGCAACAACTCCTATAATAGCAACTATTAGAGATGGCGCTCCGACCTTTAGCAAATCATTTAGATCAGTCTCGAGTCCTATCTCAAATAATAGAATTGCAACTCCAACCTCAGCTAACAAGTGGAAAATATGATATCCTGGATCACCCAGCAATGGAATTAAGGCTAAGGACCCTAATAGAACTCCTGCAATTAGCTCTCCAAGGACCTCAGGCTGCTTAAACCTAACAAAAATAGAACTTATAATTTTGCCAGCTATAAAAATACTTGCCAGCGCTATAAAAAAGCTGCCTAATGAATAGTGGTTTGGATCATCTATAGTCATTGCGTATCTCTAAAACGACTTAAGTTTCACATGAAAAAAAGTCATAGTCAAACCATATAATGTGGAGACTAAATCTATAATAGTTTATTATTAAAAAAACAAAGTAGGACTATGCCAAGCAAAAAAATTCGTTTAACAATTTCAGAATTATGGACTAACCAATATACCTATTTTATTTTGGTTGGATTTATTGTTGGTATATGCGCTGGATTTTCTAACGTTATATTTCACTTTCTCTATAAAACTATTCATTCACTATTCATTTCGCCATTAGAGGCGAAGAATCTGGTGATCTTTGGAACGTTAGCTGGAGGATTAATTCTTTTCTTTATTTCTTACTTGTCTGAAAAAGAAGACGTCTTAGGATATAAGTTTCATAGATTTATTCATACAATCTCGCGCGGGAGTGGAGTTATATCAATTAAGGAAACTATTTTAAAAAGTTTCTCACAGATTATATCTTTGGGCTTTGGTGGCTCTGTTGGTCAAGAAGGGCCTATGGCTCAACTCGGAGGTTCAATTGGTAGTATTGTTGGTCAGAAAATTAGAATAAAAAAAAGTGACCTTAAGATTTTTATTGCTTGTGGAATAGCTGGCGCAATAGCAGCAACTTTTAACGCTCCTATAACTGGTGTTCTATTTGTTGAAGAAGTAGCACTTCTTAGAAACATAAAAATAAGAAGCTTCTTGCCAGTTGTCATCTCAGCAGCTACCGCAACTGTAGTAGCTGGATTCTTCAGTTCTGATCAAAACATATTCAGCAGAGTAGACTTCCTTATATTTAGCTATAATGAATTATTTATATATGCCTTGATGGGAGTCGCAATTGGATTTGCTTCCTCCTTCTTCACTAAACTCCACTTTTATATCGAAGAAAGATTTGAGAACCTTGTTCCTAATTTTAAAATACGCCCTATAATTGGTGGTCTTATACTGGGGATACTTGCCCTTGTTCCTTTTGGGATTGGGCTTGATGTTCTAGGAAATGGATACAATGCAATAAGAAAAGTTATGACATACGAATACACTCTATGGATAGCCGTGGGCTTACTAATTCTTAAACCTTTAGCAACTTCTATAACAATAAACAGTGGTTGGCCAGGGGGGATTTTTGCTCCATCAATATTTATGGGTGCAATATGTGGATATCTGTTTGGTTATGGGGTGGAAGCAATATTATACCCTCAGCTAATACCTGGAGAACTTACAACATCTTATTCTATAGTTGGTATGGGAACTTTTCTTGCTGCAATGACCCAGGCTCCACTAACGGCAATATTCTTTACGTTCGAACTTACCCAAACTTATCAAGCAGTCCTTCCTGTAATGATTAGCTCAGTTATAGGAACTTCAATTTATAGAATAATAATTGGAAGATCTTTTGAGGCATGTTATCTAAAAAAAGATAACCTTGAAATTATGCAAAACGAGGAATCCAACATCTTAAGCAACATGAAAGTAAGCGAAATTATGAGGAAAGATGTCGTGACAATTCCTGAAAAAATGACTCTAGGAAAATTTATAGAATTTTTGCCATCTACCCATTTAACAACCTTCCCTCTTATAGACCAAGATGATAATTTATCGGGGATAATATCTGTTCAAGATTACAGAGGATGGGTACTTGAAGAGGAGCTGAGAGAAGTGGTAATAATGAAAGACTTAGCATCGACCAATGTGAACACTGTCACCCCTGACGAATCAATGCTCCAAGTACTAAAGCATTGGGATAAAGGGGATATGTTACCTGTTGTATCAAGAACTGGATCTAAGAAAATAATAGGTATCCTTGCCAGAAGAGATGCTCTAATAGCCTACAATAAAGCACTTAGTGAGGAATCGTCAGAACTTTGATTCTTTTTTAACAAATACTCAATCTCATATCCTGTAGCCAGTGACCCTATACGAGAAATAGCATCCAAAGAGGGCTGCAAATAATTTCCACAATCCGTGCTATTACATTTTAGATTATTAGAATCTTGGCATAAGCATTGAAAATACATTCCTTTTGTATTCAGATTCTGAATTGAATTCTTAGAATCGTTAGTTCTATAGAAACCGCCTGCCACCTTAGAATTGATAAGATAATAAACAGGTTCCTTGTTCTGATAGAAGGTTTCTACCCCTTCCTGAATAATCACATTGTTTAGATAACTCCCACCTTTGGAAACTTTCATCTTCTTTCTTCCATCCCTATTTAGAGCGAGTAGCTCTTCCCCTTTTTGAACCTGCATCACAGCCATTCCATAAGTGCCTGTATTGTTCTTTATAAAAACCAAAGGGTTTTTTACATTATAATGGGCAGACAGATCCTTAATCATTTCATCCGTTAAAACACAAAGTCTTTCTCTGTCTTCTCCTATATCAAAGCTGACATCCTCTACCAGTTTTGTTGACAAAGAAAAAGTAAAAGGGTCAATTGATAGTAAATCTGCAAATTCTGCAACAAGTTTATTATAGAATTCGAAATGAATATTCTTTTTACGTGAATGCCACCCTACTTCAATAGGGGGAACTACTAGTTGATCTAAATTCTCTAGTATTGGCGGAGACAAATCTGACAAATCATTATTGATTAAAATTAACTGAGGCTCAAAATCTTTCAGAAAAATTTTATTGTCAATTCTTTCAATCGTACTTGCTAAAACTTTCTGATTATTAGAAGCAGCAAACTCGTACTCTCCAAAGTCTCCCTCATAAAGACCTACTTTAACTTTTAAATTAGCTTTTTCTAAGATTTGTATTAACGATAATATATTATCCCAATAAAAACTATTTCTTGTATGAAACTCTGGAACTATTAAGACATTTTTTATTTTATCTGTATGATTCTTAGCCTTATATTGCCCTGTTAGACTAGCCGCCTTATCAATAAAAAGACCAGATAAATTATTAAAACCTCCAGGGAAAATATTAGTATCAACTGCAGCTATCTTATTTTCTGAGACTCTCAAGTCAACAGAAGTATAGAATGGAATATTTACTTCCAACTCTTTTTTATTAAACCAAGAAGTAATTCTTTCTTCATTCAATAAAACAATTTCATTTATTTTATCTAAAAAAACCATAGCTCCAAATTCCTAGACATGTCTCGTTTATTTATCACATAGATCAGAAGAAATTAATCCCGAACAAACTTGTCTATCGCTTCTTTAATTTTTTCGTAATCTGCTCCACGAATAATGTGGCCTTCAACTATGAACGTTGGAGTCGAATTAACTCCAAGACTAGATGCCTCCTTGATGCTTGATTCAACAAACTCAAGATATTTATCTCCTGTATCGAGACAAGAGGTAAAATCAAAATTTACATTTCCTATGAATATATCTTTAATGTTGTCAGCAAATGACTTCTCTTTAATGCTCTCTTGATTAGCAAATATTAAATCATGGGCCTTCCAAAAATTCTTTTGCCCAAAAGTATCATTTATGCATGATGTAAACAGGGCGGCATCATCAGCCCATTTATGAAAAGTTAGTGGATAATGTTTGAAATAGAAAGTAATCTTTTCTCCGAACTCTTCCTTTAATCTTGCAACCTGCTGTGAACCATACTTACATGCAGGACACTGAAAATCTGAGTATTCAACTATTCTAACGCCTGATGGTTTTTCCTGAGAACTTGGGACACCTTTTAAGTCTATTGAACTCATCAAGTCTAGGTTTTTAATTGGTCCAGAGAAATCAAAGATTTGGGGTTGGAATATAATGTATCTACCATTATCCGAAATAAAGAAAACAAGTTGTTGGGTTTCGTCTAAAGTTTTAAAAAATATAACTCCCTCTTTTAATCCTTTAATAGGAGAATCTTTAACTGTACTTATTGTCAAAAGAGAATCTTCAGGTATCAAAGAAGAGAAATTGCTCTTGAAATCTTCTAATATCTTGTTCTTATCTAAGAGAACTTCTTTTTCAGAAGGTCGATTAAAAGAGTCACAGCCAACTAGAAGGATGATTAGAAAGAAAAAAACCCTCATAGAGTTCATCACTTTAAAACTCTAGAAAGAATAGTCTTTGCATTAGCGTAAAGACTATTAAAAGCGAAACAACCTTCTATCTCTTTCTGTGATAACAAATCCATAATGGCTGGATTTGCTAAAAGTAATTCTTTAAAATTTTTATCATTATTCCATGATTCAAAGGCAAGGTCTTGAACCATTTTGTAGGACTCTTCCCTTGTTAGCCCTTTCTCTATAAGTTTAACTAATATATTTTGAGAAAAGATAACACCGTTAGTCTTCCAAATATTTGAAAGCATATTTTTTTTGTATACATTTAGATTAGCCAACATATAATTAGCCCTAGATAACATGAAGTGAATTAGAATTGAAGAATCTGGCCCTATTACTCTCTCAACTGAAGAATGGCTAATGTCTCTTTCATGCCAAAGTGGGATATTTTCAAATGAAGCAGTGGCATTAGACCTTACTATTCTTGCTAGGCCTGACAAGTTCTCAGACAATATTGGATTTCTTTTATGAGGCATTGCAGAAGATCCCTTCTGTCCCTTTGAAAAAGGCTCTTCAACCTCAAGGACCTCTGTTCTCTGCATATGTCTAATCTGTACAGATATTCTTTCTATAGAAGAAGCTATGAATGATAGAGCAGTAAAATATTCTGCATGATAATCTCTATTAATAATTTGGCTACTTATCTTAGCTGGTTTCAATTTTAAGATTAAGCAAGCTTTCGCTTCAACTTTAGGTAAAACATTTGAATAGGTTCCCACTGCTCCGGACATCTTTCCGACACTACATCTTTCTATAGAAGCATCCAACCTCTGCCTCGCCCTCTTCATTTCATCTAACCAATTAGCTAAAACCAAGCCAAAAGTAGTTACCTCAGCATGAATACCATGAGATCTTCCCATTATTGGTGTCTTAATATATTTCTTTGCAAGCCTGGTCAAGATATTTATCGTCTCACTTATCTCCTTCTTTATTAAATTCCCTGAATCAACAATGAGTAAAGATAAAGATGTATCTAATACATCCGAAGAAGTTAATCCTAGGTGGACGAACCTAGAGTCTTTTCCAATCGACTTCGCCAGATTAGTAGTGAAGGCTATTACGTCATGCTTGATAACTTTTTCAAGCTTATCTATCTCTTTAGCGTTAAATTTTGCTCTTTTTTTTATCCTTAAAAAAGACTGTTTAGGTATTTGCCCGTAAAAGGACCATGCCTCACAAACAGCTAGTTCTACATCCAGCCATTTCTGATATTTATTATTATCAGACCAGATATTTTCCATTTCTTTAGTGCTATATCTGTTTATCATTTTGTTAATATTTATTATACACATATTTAAAATGTCTTACATAAACTTGTTAATTAACTTTGATTCATTATAATTTTTAAATGAGTCCCTTAAGGATTATTTTTTCAATCTTAAGTGCAATAGCTGGGTTCTGGATTACTCTGAGTAATCTTAAATCTGCTGGTAACTTAATTCTTCCATATTCAGTGGGTATAGGAATATTCTGCGGACTACTTACTTTCTTCTTTGTCTATTATTCTGAAAAACTTTTTACTGATTTAAGCGCCAAAGCTTTAATCGGTGCAACTATTGGTACTGCTGCCGCACTACTATTCTTTTTAACTTTTGCTTACTTTTCTGAAATAATAGGCCTTAGCAGTAGGTACCCTTTTTATACCTACCCTATAGTTTTTCTATCTGTTCTATGTTTGGGAATAGCTGTTGGACTTCGAAAAGGTGGCAACCCCGAAGAAGGAGCTAGCGAGAAAAGCGAATTCTTTCATAGTAAGGTTCTTGATACAAGTGCCATTATAGACGGGAGAATCGCTGACATATCGAAAGCCGGTTTTGTAGAAGGAACAATAATCGTTCCCCAATTTGTCATAAGAGAGCTTCAATGGATTGCTGATTCAAACGATAGCTTAAAGAAAGTAAGAGGAAGAAGAGGACTAGAAGTATTAAAATCAATGCAAGAACAAAAAGATATAAAAGTCAAAATTTTCGATAGAGATTTTACTAATATCAAGGAAGTCGACTTGAAACTAGTAAGGCTTGCTAAAGAGCTAACTGCACATCTAGTGACAAATGACTTTAATTTAACCAAAGTCGCAAATCTTCAAGGAGTTAGAGTCCTTAATGTTAACCAACTAGCCAACTCTCTAAGGCCAGTTATCCTTCCTGGAGAAAAAATGAAGATAAAAGTTTCTAAATCAGGAAAAGATGAAAAGCAAGGTGTAGGATACTTGGATGATGGGACCATGGTTGTAATTGACAATGGCAGAAAGCATATAAGCGAATTTGTTGACATCATCATAACAAGTGTAATACAGACGCCTACCGGTAGAATGATTTTCTCTAAGGTCGGCAGTTTGCATGATTAATATCCTTACTTATTATTAGTCTATATGGCTAGTCCAAATTTATCGTTCATTGTTGCTGCTGCCGGAAAAGGTTCTAGGTACGGCGACGGTCTGCCTAAACAATTTAGAAGAATCAATAATATTCCTATCTATATATACTCCCTACTCTCAATAAAAAAAGTTAAAGGAAGTAAGGAAGTGTTTCTCACTCTTAACAAATCTATGGATGAGAAGATAGTTAAAAAACAACTAGATAAATACGGTCTTGATAAGGTGAGAATCATTCGTGGTTCAGAGACTAGAGGAGAAAGTGTTTTTAACGCATTCTCAAAGATAGAAAAGAAGAAAGGATTTATTGTAATACATGACTCAGTCAGACCAAATTTTAATTTCAATGTTTTAAACAAACTTATAAGTCAAATGAAAGGATTTAGTGGACTAATAGTTGCATCCAAAATTCAGGATACTATTAAGAGTGCTCAAAATATATCTATAGATAAAACGGTTGACAGAGATGGCCTTTGGCTTGCTGAGACACCTCAAATCTTCAGATACAACATCTTAAAAAAATGCTACTCTGGAAAGATTAGCTACAAATCATGTACTGATGAATCTCAGCTGCTAGAAAAAAATAATTTTAGAGTTAAAGTATATGAAAATCTAGAATATAATAATAAAATAACCACAAGAAAGGATTTAGAAATTTACAAAAAGTTGATTAGAGATGTTTAGAATTGGTCTTGGATTTGATATCCATAGAACATCAGAAAAGAGAAAGCTTTTCATTGGAGGAGTAAATATTCCTTCAAAGTTTGGTCTTCTAGGCCATTCCGATGCTGATTTGCTCATACATTCTATTTGCGATGCGATTCTAGGGGCCCTTAGTCTTGGCGATATTGGAGATCACTTTAGCAATAAAGACCCCAAGAATAAAAACAAAAAGAGCTCTTTCTTTTTAAAAAGGGTATTGAAGCTATTAAAATTGGAAGGTTATGAGATTGTCAATCTTGACTCAACAATCATATGTGAGAAACCAAAGTTATCGAGGTATAAAAGTAAAATAAGAAATTCCCTAAGTGCGCTCTTAAAGATTAGCGTAAAAAACATCTCTGTTAAAGCTACAACCTTCGAAGGACTTGGTCCGATAGGAAACAATGAGGGAATTGCTTGCAAAACAGTCATACTGCTTAGAAAAACGACAAAGTAGAATCGCTCTTATGATTTTTGAAAATGAAAAAAATAATTTTTTAGGAATTGAAAATCGAAAAACTTCTTCATCAAAAGTAATAATAGTACCCTTTGGGTTAGAAAATAGCGTCAGTTACGGAAAGGGTACTAAGAATGGGCCTAAAGAAATTCTAAAAGCGTCTCAGCACTTAGAGTTATATGACGAAGATTTAGGGTATGAGCCATCCACCAGAATAGGTATTCAGACACTTAAAGCTGTTCCAATAAAGAAGGATGGGACTAAAGCTCTAAACGATCTAGAAGAAATTATTTCTACTATAATAAAGAAAAAAAAGTTTCCTTTCATACTCGGTGGAGAGCACAGTGTAACTATAGGCGCAATAAAAGCTTTTGAGAAAACTAAGAGGCCTATCACTATTGTTCAATTCGATGCTCATGCAGATCTTAGAAGTGAGTATCAATCAAATAAATATTCCCATGCATCTGTAATGAGAAGATGTTTGGATTATAAAAACATTAACCTAGTCTCTATCGGAACAAGAAGCATATCGAAAGATGAGGTTAATTTTTTAAATAAAAATTCATCAAGAATTAAAATTTTTTGGGCCAAGGACAAGAAGTCCTGGAATAGAAAAAAACTTTTGAGTCTCATAAAGGGAAAAGATGTTTATATCACGTTTGATTTAGACTCTCTAGACCCAAGCTTAATGCCATCTACTGGGACCCCCGAGCCTGGAGGTCTATTCTGGGACGAAGCAATAGAATTAATCAAAATCATAAGTTTAAATTCTAATATAATAGGTGCGGACATTAACGAACTAGCTCCGATAAAAAATTTAAGTTCTCCTAACTTTATTGCCGCCAAATTAGCTTATAAAATAATATCTTTTGCTCTTTGCTCTAAAAAAGTTTTTAAATACCAATAATTTCCTCTTAGTGTATATTTAAGGTATAAAAAATAAATAAGCGAGGTACCAAAATGGCATACGAATTACCAAAATTACAATACTCTTTTGATGCATTAGAGCCTTATATTGATGCAAAAACAATGGAGATTCATTATACAAAACATCACCAAACATACATTACAAATCTGAATAAAGCGCTAGAGTCTTATCCAGAGCTTTTTGAAAAAAATCTTGAAGAACTTTTAGAAAATCTAGATCAAATCCCTGAATCAATTAGGGCTGCAGTTAGAAATGGAGGAGGTGGCCACTTTAACCACTCTTTATTTTGGGAGACCATTGGACCGAAATCAAGCAATGGGCCGACCGATTCAATGAATAAATTAATCTCTGACTCTTTCGGGAACTTTGAAAACTTTAAAGCTGACTTCACTGAGAAAGCTACTAAGCAATTTGGTAGCGGTTGGGGATGGCTATGTCAAGACAACAGCGGGAAGTTGGTAACCCTTTCTTCTCCAAACCAAGACACGCCCCTTTCATCGGGACTAAACCCAATTCTAGGCATTGATGTATGGGAGCACGCATACTATTTGAATTATCAAAACAGGAGGCCTGATTATATTTCTGCCTTTTGGGAGATAGTTGATTGGAGAAGTGTAGAGACTAAATTAAAGTAAACTAATGAAAAATAAAAAATTTTCTTCCTTTGTAACTAGTGGTCCTGATAAAGCTCCAAACAGAGCGATGCTTAGGGCTGTGGGTTTTTCAAATCCTGACTTCAACAAACCAATTATAGGAATAGCCTCTACTTGGGCGATGGTTACTCCCTGCAACATGCATATAAACCTCCTTGCAGATCATGCCGCTAAAGGTGCGAATACTAATGGAGGAAAGTCCATAATCTTTAACACTATTACAGTTTCAGATGGAATATCAATGGGAACACCTGGAATGAAATACTCCCTTATATCTAGAGAAGTTATTGCAGACTCAATAGAAACAGTCTCGGCAGCCGAAGGGTTTGATGGGATTCTAGCGATTGGAGGCTGTGACAAAAATATGCCAGGATGTATAATGGCTATGGCCAGACTAAATAGGCCTTCTATTTTTGTTTATGGCGGATCAATTATGCCTGGAAGACACAAGAACAAACCGATTGATGTTGTTTCAGTCTTCGAAGCTGTTGGCTCTTACTCTAACAACCAAATTTCTAAAAAGGAATTAGAAGATATAGAAAAATCTGCAATACCAGGTCCAGGATCATGTGGTGGGATGTATACTGCAAACACAATGGCCTCTGCCATAGAAGCCCTGGGTATGAGCATGCCAGGTAGTTCTACACAAATTGCCATATCTCCAAAAAAAAGACAAGACTGCTTAGACTCAGGAAAAGCTCTAGTCAACTTAATTAAAAAGAATATTACACCTCACGATATAATGACAAAAAAAGCATTTGAAAATGCTATAACTATAACAATAGTATTAGGTGGTTCGACTAACGCAGTCTTACATCTAATTGCAATGGCAAGCGCAGCAAGAATCAGCTTAACAATAGATGATTTTACAAGAATGGGTAAGAAAGTCCCCGTTCTTGCAGATCTAAAACCAAGCGGTCAACATATGATGGCTAAATTCTGTCAGATTGGTGGGCTACCACCTTTGCTAAAAAGACTTCTCAATAATAATCTCCTTCATGGAGATTGTTTAACGGTTACTGGAAAAACAATGGAAGAAAATCTTAAAAATGTTCAAGACAATCTTGGAAATAAAATCATTAGAGACCTATCTAATCCAATCAAAAAAAATAGCCACTTAGTTATACTAAGGGGAAATCTATCGCCTGAGGGTTCGGTTGCAAAAATATCTGGCAAAGAAGGGTTGGCCTTCGAAGGAAAAGCAATTGTTTTTAACTCTGAAGAAGAGTGCATGGAGGCTATATTAAAAAAGAAAATAAAAAAAGGGCACGTAATAGTCATTAGATATGAAGGGCCAAAAGGAGGTCCGGGAATGAGAGAAATGCTCGCTCCAACCTCCGCTATTATGGGACAAGGTCTAGGGTCTGAGGTTGCATTTATTACTGACGGTAGATTCTCTGGTGGAACACATGGATTTGTTGTAGGTCATGTAACACCTGAAGCTTTTGATGGTGGCCTAATATCTCTAGTAAAAAATAATGACATAATCACAATAGATTCCTCTAAAAGGGTCTTGGAAGTTAAGATCTCTAAGAAGGACATCTCTAATAGAAGAAAAAAATGGAAGAAGCCTTCCCAGCAACACTTAACTGGAGCTATTTATAAATATTCAGCTCTAGTTAGCTCTGCCTCAAAGGGAGCAATAACTGATGGAAAAGACTAAAGGCAGCGGATTCTTAAGAAACAAGAATGTTCTTCTTGGAGTCACTGGTGGTATATCTGCCTATAAAGCATGTGAAATGCTTAGACTTCTTATGAAAGAAGGAGCGAATGTTAATGTTGTAATGACCAAGAACGCTGAGAAATTTGTAAGCAAAATGACTTTTCAATATTTATCCGGAAACAAAGTTTTTTCCAACATGTACGATGATACAGAGTCCGATATCTCTCATATAAACTTAGCCGACACCTCAGACTTAATACTAATATGTCCTGCAACAGCTAATTTCATATCTAAATATTCACATGGAATAGCCGACAATTTACTTTTGAATATTCTTCTAGCAACTAAGTCAAGCGTCACACTCTGCCCGGCAATGAATGTCAACATGTACGACAACCCAATTATTCAAGAGAACATGAAGAGGCTTATTAAGCTTGGGATAAACATTATTGAGCCCGATAGCGGAGAGCTTGCTTGCGGATGGGAAGGAAAAGGAAGACTTGCTGATCTAGACAAGATTCTCCATATGCTAAAAAAAAAAAACTTAAGTAGCGACCTAGAAAACGAGAAAATCCTTATTACATGTGGAGCCACTAGAGAATATCTTGATCCAATAAGGTTTATTTCAAACCCGTCTTCTGGAAAGATGGGCATAGCGCTTGCACAAGTATTAGGTGCAAGAGGTGCAGAAATTAAAGTTGTACACGGGCATTTGGAAGAAAGTTTGCCTTCCCATTTAGAGTCAATTAAATGCGAGTCAGTGGAGGACATGGAGAAGGAAATTTTTAGTGACCTTAAAGATTTCACGGTAATAATTAAGGCTGCAGCCGTGGGGGACTACAAGTTTAAGACTACTAGAAAAAACAAGTTAAAAAAATCAAGAAGTGAAGTATCTTTTGAGATGGAAAAGACAACTGATATTCTTAATAGAATTGGGAAAGAAAAGGAATCTAGCCAAATACTAATAGGATTTAGTGCAGAGACAAAAAACACTGTAAAGAACTCAAAGAAGAAGATTAAGGATAAAAATCTAGATCTCATCGTAGCAAATGATGTTTCAATTGAAAATACTGGCTTTGGTCAAGATAACAACTTTACTTATTTAGTGTCTAGAAGTAACGAAGTAGAAGAGTTGGGCTTAATCTCAAAAAGAAATTTATCTATCAAGATAGGTGACTATATCAAGAAGATCAGGATGGAACTACCTGAAAGATAGCTCCATCCAAAAGAATAAGTCTATAAAATTGCGTCTTTACATGCTTTAGCAATTCTAAATTTAACAACTTTTTTAGCTGGAATTTGAATCACTTCACCAGTTTGTGGATTTCTACCTTGCCTGGCTTTACGATCAACCAAAACGAGTTTTCCTAATCCAGGTACCGTAAATGTTCCGCCTGCTTTAGCTTCTGTGCATGCCAAGTCAGCGAAAGACTCCATGTAGCGTGTTGCATCAGCTTTAGAAATACCTAATTTTTCTGCTAACGCGCTAGAAATTTGTGATTTTGTTAATGCCATAATGTTAAGCCTCCTAAGTACTGTTTTGTAGTTAAAGTACCTTTTTTTCATATAATAGTTTTTTAATACTAAAAATGCAAATTTTATCTTACAAAATCATGTATATTATTCTGCATGGCGCTTCCAAAGAAAAGAAGTCTCTTTTTATTCTTTTTAATATTCTCCATAGCACTAGTCGCAATCTATTATCTAAAATTTGAGAAAAAGGATAATATTGAAGAAAGCATACTAGCCCCTAAAGTAGAAGTTTTAGATAGGAAAGTCGAAGACTTTAGCAAAAAGCTGTACTTTTTAGCTAAGCTTCACAGTAATAAAAGTATTAACTTAATATCTGAAACGGATGGGACTATTAAGACCAAAAAGTACCAAATTGGTGAATATATAGAGAAAAATAAAGTAATAATTCAGATGACAGACACAAGAAAAGTTTTAGAGTTAAAAGAACTTGAGGATTTACTGGAGGCATCGAAAGCAAGGTTAGATGAAGCCTCTTCGAACTATAAAAACAGCATTACTCTTCATGAAAAGAATATTATCTCAAACAAAGAGAAGGAAACTCAGAGAAATGAATACCGATCACAGAAATCCGAGTATGATGCACAAAAAATGAGATACAAAAAAGTTCTATGGGAATTCGACAATTTAAGTGTTAGAGCTCCATTCAACGGTCATATAAACAAATACTATTTTGATACTGGTCAAAAAATCTCAAAGGGTGTCCCTATCTTGGAATTTTTGGACAATACCCTTCTTATAGGGAAGGCAAACATTAGTTCAGAAAATGCTAAAAGAATTAGGGCTACAGAAAAAAGATTAAATATTAGAATTCAGGGCACTATATTGACAGCTGAACTTCTGGGTATTAGTAGACAAATGAGCAATGAAGCTCCATCATACAAGCTAGAATTTCAAATCCAAAACGAAGAAAATAGACTGATACCTGGAGAAGTTGTTGAAGTTGAGATTGAAATTAGTGAGTATAAGAATCATATTTCTTTCCCATCTACGGCAATTGTCATGGAAGGAGATAAATATTTCCTTTTCCTCGAAAAAGACAATACTGTAAAAAAAATTCAAATCATTCCCACACAATTAGACAATCAAGTTTCAATCGTTCCTCAAAATCAAATACCAGAGCTTCATAGAATCATAATCAATGGCCAAGCCCGGTTGGAAGGTAACGAAGAAATAAGGGTCAATGAATAATAAATGCGAATAATTGAATTCTCGGTAAAGAACCCTGTTTTTTCAAATCTCTTGATGGCGACAATTATAATTTTTGGTCTTTATGTCGGATCAAACCTACCTAAAGAACTATTCCCATCAATAGGTTTCGAAAAAGTAACAATTGTAACAATATATGAAAACTCTGTGGCCGAAGATATAGAAAAATTAATAACAATTCCAATTGAAGATAAGATTTCTGGAATATCAGGAATAAAGAAAATTACTTCTACATCATCAGAGTCTAGATCGTTTATTGTTGCAGAGTTATTGCCCAATGAAGACATAAAAGAAGTTGCACAGGAAATCCGATCTGAGGTTTCCCAAATAAGAAATGATCTCCCTGCAGACATAGAAGACCCAATCATCCAAGAAGTAGAGGCAAGCGCGCCCCTAATAAATGTGTCGATAGGGAGCAATGGTGATGAAAATGAGTTGAGGTTTTATGCGACTAAGCTTAAAAATAAATTAGAAAAACTTGATGAGATAGACGGACTTATAGAATCAGGTTATGGAGACTTAGTCTTTTGGATAAAGATTGATCAAAAGAAACTTCTCCAGTACCGTCTTAGCCTTGATGAAATCATCTCGACAATTAAATCTAAGAATATTGATCTTCCTGCAGGATCAATTAAAACAGGTGAGCAGGAATACAGTATAAGAACAAAAGGTAAGATTGAAAGTATTTACGAGCTGGAAAATGTTCCTCTAAATAAGAAATACAACAAGATACCTTTAATCCTTAAAGACATTGCGACTATTGAACTAGGCCAAGAAAAGGACCTCTCTCTTTCGAGAATAAATGGATTTAAGTCAGTTTCATTTTGGATAGAAAAACAAAAGAACAAAGACGCAATTAAATCTGTTGAAAAAATTAGGAATACAGTTTCCTCTTTTGAGCAAAACTTGCCTAGCAATGTAAAAATATTTATATCTAATGACTCTTCATATTGGGTAAAAGGAAGATTTCAATCAATGGTAAAGACCGGTATATACGGAATATTGGCAGTTCTCCTTATTTTAGCTTTATTTCTTGATTTAAGATCAGCTTTTTTAGCAGCACTGGGTATCCCAGTCGCCTTTTTTGGTGCCTTTATAGTAATGCAATATACAGGGGCAAGTTTAAACGTAATAACGATGTTTGGACTAATTATGGTCCTTGGTATAGTCGTCGATGATGCCATCATTATCGTTGAAAATGTAAAAAGATACATACAAAAGGGTCTTAGCCCTAAAGAAGCTGCAATAGTAGGCACAAAAGAAGTTGCATGGCCTGTTATTGCAACTATTTTGACAAACATTGCTTCGCTATTTCCAATACTTCTTGCACAAGGAACTCTCGGTATATTCCTATCTATTATCCCTCAAGTGGCAATATTCGCTCTAATATTTTCTCTAGTCGAAGCACTAGTTATACTACCTTCTCATTGCGCAGACTTTGTTAAAATTACTAAGGAAACTGGCCTAGTATCTAGGTATTTTAACAAGTTCAGAAAGAAGTATTTAGGTTTCTTAATAATTTCATTAAGATATAGATATTACGTTATAACTATGTCTTCACTTCTACTTCTTATAAGTTTTACAATTCTTTTCAAAATACCATTTGTTCTACTGTACGTCTCAGATGTAAATCAATATCTAATTAAGATTCAGAATCCTACCAACTCTAGCTTGGATCTAACAAGTAGCAGGTCTCAGGAAATTGAAAAAATAATATTTGAAAATACTCCTAAAAAACTTCTCAAGAACTCTCTAACTACCTTGGGTATTGATTTCTCTAAAAAGCCACCTATTTTTGGCGACCACGTATCAAATATACTCGTACAGTTTGAGGATTTTGAAAAAAGAGAAGAGAATGGATTGGATTCCATGAAAAAAATTCAGAAGATTGTTGATGAAAAAATTATTGGACCTGAAAGTGTGAGCTTCGTTCAGACTACGGGTCCACCTAAAGGTAAAGACATAGATATAAGAATTATAGGAGAAGATATTTCAGTACTGGTTGATATAACCAGTAAAATTAAAAAATTTCTTAAAGCTAGGGAAGGAGTCTATGGTGTAACCGACAACTTATCTTATGGAAAAACAAAGTTAAATATTATTGTTGACGAACAAAAGGCATCTCTATATGGACTTAGCACACTCAGTATAGGAAGAGAAATAAGAGCAATAGTTGATGGTTTAACAATTGATGAGACGAGAGTTAATGACGAAAAGGCTTATATAAAAATAAAAATTACAGGATCATTCAACAAGGGAGACTCACTGAACCTATCAGAACATCTAATTAGAGCACCTGATGGGTCATATGTGCCAATATCATATTTTTCTGATAACACTGTTGATTCTTCTTTAGTTAGCATATCAAGATATAACAGAGAAAGGGCCGCAAGTGTCACAGCCGAAATAGATTCGGACATTACTACCCCAAGGAATACTATCAATGACGTTATAATCTTCTTTTCAAGTATTAAAGATGGCTATCCTGGATACAAGTTGGCTCTTGATGGAGAAGAGCAAGATACAAGAGAGTCGCTACAAAGTGTTAAAAGAGCTGGAATTATATCGATATTAATAATTTATCTCATACTAGCGACGATACTTAGATCCTACTTCCAGCCTCTACTAATAATGTCGATTCTACCTTTTACAATAATAGGGATAACCGTAGGAGTTTTATTAAGAGGAGATCCAATTTCAATAACTGGACTGATAGGAATAGTTGCCTTGCTTGGTGTAGTGATAAATGACAGCCTGATTCTCATGAACTTCATCAACAAAGGAGTAAGGAATAACAATTTTATCAATTCAATTTTCTACTCTGCAAAAAATAGATTTAGAGCTATAATACTTACCACTCTAACTACATTTGCAGGTCTATTCACTCTTATGTTTGAAACTAGAGGGGAAGCAGCTTTCCTTGCTCCTATGGCAATCTCATTAGGATTGGGGTTAGTTTTTGCAACTTTTATAACTTTATTTTTAATTCCTTGTCTCTATCTATCGTTCGTTGATTTAAAAAGATATCTAAGGCTTAGCTAGGTTCTATTAATTCGCTTATCCTAAAAATTGGATCGTACTCAATATTAAGCTCTAAAAACTTATTCCTAGCGCCCATTTCTCTGTCAACAATTGACAAGATAAGTACAACTTTAGATCCAAGTTTTTCTACTTCTTCTATTGCGGATATTATTGATCCTCCGGTTGAGACAACGTCTTCAACAATCACAACTTCAGTATCACTTAAAGGAGGTCCTTCTATAGCTTTCTTTGTTCCATGTTGTTTTTGTCCTGATCTAACTAAAAAACCCTTTAAAGGGTTTTTCTCTATGTATGACTTATTTAGAATCGCTCCCACTATAGGATCGGCACCTATGGTTGGTCCGCCAACATATAATAGACCTTTGTTGGTTATTTTTTCATAAAAAATATCAGTAATAACCCCTAAAGACTCTGCGGAAAGCGTACTAATCCTAGCATCAATATAATAAGAACTTTTTTCCCCAGAGGACAGGGTAAATTCCCCATTCAAGATAGAGTTCTCTTTTAAATAATTTAATAAAAAGTTCTTCATTTTTAACAGTTCTTATTATTTTGAGTTAAAATAATCATATGTCAAAGTTTCCTCCAGGTTTAAAAAATGCAATTAGCCATTCTTACATGGATGCTCTATACGAAAGAAGGTCAAGAAGGTTTCCAATAGGAGGCGAAATTGATCAAGGGCCTCTTAAATATAAATCTAAACATCCCCCTATTCCGTTAAGCGAACTTGAAGAAGCAATTTTGGCTTGGAATGGATTAGGTATTAAGAATATTAATCTTTCTGATTTTCCCCCTCATAAAGGGCTAGATTTAGAAGTGAAATTCATGAGTAAAACCATTCCCTCCCTTGGAGACATTCATAGAACAGAACTTTTTTATACAAATGATGAAGGGCTTTTCTTATTAAAACTAAATGATAAAGATGCGCCAGATTTGAGAGGTATTGAGGCATTAAAGAAAGAAGATAAAGTAGAGAAGATTCTTGAGCTTTTTCGGGAATCAAGGATAAAAATACATGATGGAAGAGCAAAAATTCCCGATGTACCTCCAGGACTTGCGATTCACAATACATGGAGCGTAAACAAACCTGGGACAACACTCTTTATGCCAGTAACTGACCTATCTGCTGGGCTAATTAATATCTTATTCTTTTATATGAGAGAAGGTCATCGTTTCAACTTTGTTGATGAATTAAATAAAATGAAGCCTGCTGGTACACAGAAATGGATTGACAATGGATATATTAAAAAATCTAATCCTATTCCTTTAATCGAAGCCGAATTAAGGTTTGCGAATGGATATATAGCAGAGCAGCCTCTTTTCTGCCAAAACGTGGTACTAACCCAACAAATTTTAGGATTAGGTGGCTGGATGTTTAGCGGCTTCCAAAGTCGCCATATCTTAGGTGCTGATGAAAGTTTTAAAGGCTTAGGTTTTACATGTATTAATTCTAAGGATCAGGGCGAAGAATGGGGATCGGCTGTCTCCAGAGCTCCTGTAGGATTAGACGGTCACTTTGAGTCTTTCTGCCCACCATACTACAAAAATATGTCTGAAGCTGTAGATGCATTTAATGATATGAAGTGGGGGAACTGGGACTCTAAATATATGCCCTACAAGGACCCTACAGGTGTCCTAAGCGCCACACCTAGGCCAAGCAAAGAAGAAATCCAGATTGTAAAAGACATATGTAATTACATATACGATACTTATGGAAAATTTCCGGGTTTTTCTGATCCAATGTATTGCCGTATGATGGTTCAAAACCATCATGTTGATTTAGACTTCTACGATAAATTTTATCCGGAGGGTACATATACTGAAGCACATAAGAACCATTTTGCACTTTGGCATCCCGAGATAAATGACCCATTTAAAAAATAACTTTATAGAAGGAATGGTAATGATGAGAATAAGAAGATAATTATAAAATTCAAAAGACATCCCCATGGAAGAATAGTTATCATCACTAAGATTTAAATATACCTATCAAATAAGAAAGTTCTATTATCTAATCACTAGATAAATCACATAGAGTGATTATATTAAAAAAAATATTTTAAAGATTATCCATTCTAGTCCCAATCTAATGAACCAGCGGTTTGATACTCTGTAACCCTTGTTTCAAAGAAGTTCTTCTCTTTCGATAAATCAACAGATTGAGACATCCATGGGAAAGGATTATCGGTTTCGTAAACTTTAGGAAGCCCTATCCTTTCTAGTCTCCTATCGGCAACATGTTCAACATATTCGCAGAACTGCTCTGGGTTTATTCCAAGTAATCCATTAGGACAAGCATCAAATGCATATTTCTTTTCATGATCAACCGCCTTGACTATTAAATCACTTATCTTCTTCTTGAAATCTTCCGTCCATACTCCAGGATTTTCGTCTTTTATTGTATTAATTAAATCACAACCAAATGCCAAGTGTATGCTTTCATCTCTCATTATATATTCGAACTGCTCCCCAATTCCAATCATCTTATTTTGTCTCTTAAGTGCGAGCATCATAGCAAATCCTGCATAGAAGAAGATTCCCTCCATAATTACGTAATAACCTACTACATCATGAAGAAATATTTTTACATCTTCGACTGTCCTAAGTTCAAAATTAGGATCCATAATTGACCTTGTAAGGCCTAGTACAAAATCATCTTTTTCTTTTATAGAAGGAATAGTTTCGTACATGTTGTAAATATATTCGGGATCTAAGCCTAAAGTATCACAGCAATAAATAAAAGTATCAGTATGAACAGCTTCTTCATAAGCCTGTCTTAGCAAATATTGCCTAGCCTCAGGGTTTGTAACATGTTTATAAACAGTAAGAACAATATTGTTCGCAGTTAGAGACTCGGCGGTTGAAAAAAAGCCTAAGTTCCAGAGAATCATACGCTTCTCAGTGTCTGATAAAACATCTGGGGATTTCCACTGCTCTACGTCTTTCTGCATAGAGATTTCTTCTGGTGTCCAGTTGTTTGCAACTCCATCTTTATAGTGTTCCCTAGCCCACTTATACGTCATTGGCAAAATCTTATTAGGATCTGTCTTCGAATCATTACTTAAAATACCCATTAAATGCTCCTTTTTTATTTACTGACAAGCTTCACAGTCTGGGTCCATAATGCTGCATGCACTAGTTACTTCAGATGCTGGTCTTTCCTGAACCTCGTCAACAACTTCTTTGTATTCTCTCTTTTGAGTATAGCCAAATTTATTAGCATCAAGAGTAGATTTCTCAATCTGTGTTGCAGCCAATGTTCTTAAATAATAAGTAGTCTTAAGTCCCAGTTTCCAAGCAGCTATGTAAATTTCACTTAGAAGCTTACCAGAGACTCCCTGCATGAATATGTTGTGAGACTGACTTTGGTCAATCCACTTACCCCTTACTGAAGTATGTTTTAGTAATGTTAGAGGATTTATACCAAAAGCCTCTTTATGCTTTTCTCTTAATTCTTCAGGAATCTCAGTTATCTGATCCAAGTTTCCATCAAAATATTTTATTTTTTCAAGCATATCTTTAGTCCAAAGATTTAAACCTTTTAAATCATTAACTAAGTATGAGTTAATGACAGTGAATTCTCCGCTTATATTGGACTTAACATAAATATTCTTATAAATTGGCTCTATACAAGGGTAACAACCGGCTATGTTAGAAATCGTTGCAGTTGGTGCTATAGCCATAGTATTAGAGTTTCTCATTCCATGCTTCTTAACTTTATCTTTAAGCTCTTCCCAATTCATAGAAGTTATCTTGTTGACATCTATATTGTCCTTTCTTTCCTCTTCTAACATTGTCAATGTATCAAGAGGGAAAATACCTCTATCCCATTTTGAACCCTTAAATGTCTCATAAGACCCTCTCTCCTTTGCTAACTCTGAGGAGGAATCAATCGCATTATAGGAAATAAACTCCATCAGTTGGTCTGAGAAATTTAGTGCTTTAGGTGACTCAAAAGAAAGATTGCATTTAAATAAGGCATCTTGAAGTCCCATAATACCCATACCAATAGGTCGATGTTTAAAGTTTGAATTCTTTGCTTCAATTGTAGGGTAAAAATTTAAATCAATTACATTGTCCAACATCCTAATCCCTATTTGAACTGACTCTTTAAGTAAATCTTTATCTAACTTCCCATCAACAATATGGCGAGAAAGATTAATGGAGCCCAAATTGCAGACTGCAGTTTCATCCGCAGATGTATTCAATGTAATTTCAGTGCATAAATTTGAACTATGTACTACTCCAACATGATCTTGAGGAGACCTAACATTACATGCATCTTTAAAAGTTACCCAAGGGTGTCCGGTCTCAAAAATTCTTGTAAGCATTTTTTTCCACAAGTCCGGAGCATGGATTGTTTTTGACTTTTTGATTTTTCCTTTTGCCAAATCTTCTTCATATCCCACATAAGCATCTTCAAACTTTTGCCCATAAAGATCATGTAAATCCGGAACTTCTTCAGGAGAAAACAATGTCCAGTCCTTCTTCTCTATTACTCTCTTCATAAATAAATCTGGAATCCAATTCGATGTATTCATGTCGTGAGTTCTTCTTCTGTCATCTCCAGTATTTCTTCTAAGATCTAAAAAATCCTCTATATCAAGGTGCCATGTCTCCAAATAAGCACATGTCGCCCCTCTCCTTTTTCCACTTCTGTTTATAGCTACGGTGACATCATTTGCAATTTTTAAAAAAGGTACGACCCCCTGACTTTCAACATTTGTGCTCTTTATTTGAGAGCCTGTTGCTCTTATGTTCGTCCAGTCATTACCGAGACCTCCGGACCATTTAGAAAGCTGAGCATTGTCACCTACACACTTAAATATGTGTGCCAAATCGTCAGACACTGTAGTTAAATAACACGAACTAAGTTGTGGATGAGGTGTCCCCGAATGAAACAAGGTTGGAGTGGAAGAAATAAACTCCATTGATGACAGCTTATTATAAAACTCTAACGCTCTAGAATCTTTATTCTTTTCATTTATTGAAATACCCATAGCGACTCTCATCCAGAAAGCCTGTGGTAACTCAAATTTTCTTCCCTCATGACTTAAAAGATATCTCTCATATAAGGTTTGTATCCCAATAAATTCAAAAAGTTCGTCCCTTTGTGGCTCCAGAGAATTAGATAATTTTTCTAGATCAAACTCTAACAATTTTTCACTAAGGTAATCATTCTTAACACCTAGTCTAATACCATCAATAAAAGTTCGCCTATACTGATCGTCTAATGCTCCGTCTGTTATCGATATCTCCATTCCTTCTTTATAAAGTCTTTGAAGGAAGATAGAAGCAGAGACCTTACTATAATCTGGGTCTCTTTCTATAAAAGCAGTTGAAGACAATATTAGCGCTCTTTCAATGTCTACTGTAGTTGCGCCATCAAAGATATTCCTAGTGAGTTCTTTAACTATAGAGTCTACGGAGGTTGTCTCCGGATATTTCTGACATGCCCTTGATACTGTTTTCCTAATTTTCTGTGGATTAAAAAGAACATTCAACCCATCTCTCTTTCTAATTTTTAATTTTCCTAGTTGAGCTTTTTGAGAAATTTTTTCTTTTTGTGTTTCTCTCTCTTTCGATCTCTCTGCTCTATAGATAATGTATCGGCGAGCTACTGTAAAAAGGTCTGCTCTAATTAAGTGCTTCTCAACTATATCCTGTATATTTTCAACATTTGGATAAAATTCTATAAATCTTGAAGATATTTCTTCCTCAATGTCATCAACAATTTGACTTGAATCAACTTCTAAGAGTTCGGGTTCATTTCCAGCACTAATAGCGGCATTAATCGCTGCAAGTATCCTTTTAGAATCAAATTTAACCAATTCCCCTGATCTTTTTACGACTAATAATTCATCTATTTGATTCTGGTGCATCTTTTCTGTCTCCTTTCTTCCTAAGGTAAGTCTTTTAGAGGCAAGGATAAAGCTTAACGGGGTGCAAAAGGGGAATTTAAACTTAATCCTTGCCCCGGTTAGTTTATAATCACTCCAAAATCAATCCCTTTTTTAGTGCACAATTACTATATATTGTGATTATAAATTCATTAAACCACTATATGTAGTATGAGTCAAGCAAATCTTAAATCATTTTTTTTATATAATAAAAAACCAATAATTTGGCGACTTTAGGTAGTAGAAAAACTAAAGATATTTTGCTCTATCAATGATTGCTATCCCTAAATCACGAAAAATGTACTTATGAAGAGGGAACACCGAATACCAATAGATGTATCCCCAAGCTCCCTTAGGTTCAAAAATTGCTGTTATGACTAGGAATGTCTTTTCATTGTGGGGGATAGATTCCAATTTGAGCCATGCTTCTCCAGGGGTTTTTAGTGTCATTCTTAAAAGTATCTTTCGATCTTCTTCAAACTTTTCTATTCTCCAGCAATCCATGGTATCACCTTTTTTAAGGTTTTCCCTGTCGCTATCGACAATTCTCTTTCCACCTGCTATACGATCAACAAATTTACGAATAGACCACAGAAAATTCCAGGCAAGCCATCCCTCTTTCCCTCCTAGAATCTTAAAGACCTTAAATAATTGCTCTGGAGAAGCCTCTGTTTCTGTGATTCTTATCTCTTCGAAGCGTCCTCTTCTGTTGAACATTTGGTAATCAGGATAGATATCTTGCTTGTTCCAAGAAGTCTCTACATACTCACTTTTTGTCTTCTCAAAAGAAGACTTAATTGAGTCTCTGTAGCTTAAAAGAGAAATTTCGGGAAAAAGTTTGAGAGACTGCTGAGTATTACCAACGATATTGTTAACAATGCCTTTAACTATAGGTACCGCTAAAAGGTTCGTTATTGGAGTAACCAGCCCTATCCATCTAGCTGCTAAACCCGGAGCTAAGATAGGAACTGGTAGTATAAATCTTTTTAATCCCCTAAAATCACAGTAAGTAATCATCATATCTTTGAAAGTTATTGGGTCAGTGCCAATATCTAATTTTTTCAGTGGGACTTTGTCAATTGCAAGTATTAAATATTTAAGAACATCTCTAATGCTAATAGGTCTAACTAAGTGATTAACCCACTTTGGAGCTATCATTACTGGCAATTTCTCACATAAGTGCCTCAACATCTCATAAGATGCAGATCCTGAGCCAATAATTGGACCAGCGCAAAATTCTGTTGTTGGCAAATTTGAAGATAGTATCCGTCCTACCTCCACCCTACTGTTAAGATGGTCTGATATCTCAGACCCCTCGGGAGAAATACCTCCCAAATAGATAACTTGTTTAATATTTTTAAAAATAGAAACAAAATTTTCTGCAACTAGCCTGTCCAGAGCTATGTAATCTTCAGAATCTGACATTGAATGTATTAGATAGTAGGCCTGATCTATTCCTTCGGCTAATCCCTCTAGTGTCTCGATCTTAGTTAGGTCTCCCTCGAATACCTCGACCTTAGAATACCAAGACTTATTTTTTATCTTTTCCTTATCTCTTACTAAAACTCGTACTTTTAAATTATTATCAAGAAGTCTTGGAATTAGCCTTCCACCAATATAGCCTGTGGCCCCAGTAACAAGTATTCTGGAATTCTTTGTTTTTATCTTAATGGGATTATAAAACTGTTTCACTATATATATGATAACTAATTATTTAAAATAGCTAATTATAGAATATAATTAAACTAGTTATGGATTATCTTTACAACGAAGGCATCGCAATAGTTATATTTGGATACCCAGCTTGGAAATGGCTTCTGGCATCGGCCATAGTTTGCCTTTTTTATTTTTTCTCTACTTTTGTCAAAAATTTTGCTGAAAAAAAACTTCACGACTTTTCAAAGAAAACAAATACCAACATTGATGACTATCTATATGAGATATTATCATCTGTTTCCAGAATATTTATATTCACATTCTCCTTATATCTTGGCGTTACCCTTGTAGGTGTCGGAAAAAATGTTCATGAAGCAATCTCGAACCTCTTCCTTCTAATATTCTTCTGGCAAGTTGCAAAATGGGCAATTCTTATAAGTAAAATTATTTTTACAAAATATAAAGAGCATAAGACTGACCAGGCAGATATGCATGCCGTAAGTGCGATAAACGGTCTTACTGCGTTAACTAGATTTATTATCTGGACTATTTTCTTAATGCTTGCATTAGACAATTTAGGCGTCGATATTACTGCCTTAGTTGCTGGTCTTGGAATTGGTGGTCTGGCTATTGCCTTGGCCGCACAAAGCATCCTAGGAGACCTTTTTGCTTCTCTAACAATCATGATTGATAAGCCTATAGCGATTGGTGATTACGTTGTTGTTGACAACTTTATGGGAAATGTAAAAGCTATCGGGATTAAAAGCACAAAACTAGAAAGCATAACTGGTGAAGAAATAATTATTTCTAATTCTGATCTTCTTAACTCTAGATTAAGAAATTACCATCAGTCAAGAATGAAACAAAGAAGGAGCAGTATAAAGATTGGAATAGTTTATGAAACTGACTTTAATAAGCTCAAAAAAGTCCAAGATATCCTTAAAGAGATAGTTAAATCTAATCCTCAAACTGAATATATAAGAGCAGTCTTTGTCAACTTTGGTGACTTCTCCTTGGACTTCGAATTAACTTACAATGTCCTTAGTCCAGATTACGAGACTCTAACTGAGATAAATCACGAAATTAGGTTAAAGATTTTTGAAACTTTTGAAAAAGAAAAGCTTCAGTTTGCTTATCCCACAAGAACACTTCATATCACCAAAAACACCAACTAGCTTTGTAGTTCACTTTTATTCTTAGTAAGGAATAGAATCTTCACTGACAATTAAAAAAATTTCTAAAATTATAATTTGTTTTAGAACTATATATCTTTTATTATTTTTTATGACTAAAAAAATGTGGGGCGGTAGGTTTGAAAATGAGACCAACATTGATGCCGAAAGCTTTACCTCTTCTATCGATACAGACAAAGCTCTCTATTCATTTGACATCCTAGGGTCTATTGCTCATGTGGAGATGCTATCTAAACAAAAAATAATCTCTAGTATTGAGAAGAACAAGATAATTAAAGGGCTAAAGAAAGTAAAAGACGAGATAGATTCAGAAAAGTTTATATTTTCACACAAGCTTGAAGATATTCATATGAACATTGAACACTCATTAGCTAAGAAAGCAGGTAATGCTGGGAAGAAGGTTCATACAGCTAGAAGTAGAAATGATCAAGTCGCAACTGATATGAAGTTATATATCAAACATGAGACCTCTGGACTTAGAGATAGTGTTGTAAATCTTCAAAGAAATATTATAAAAAAGTCTGAAAAGAACATTAATGTAATCATTCCTTTCTATACTCACCTTCAGAGAGCTCAGCCCATTCTAGCATCACACTACCTTCTGGCTTTCTTCGAAATGTTTCTTAGAGATATTGAGAGGATTGATCAAACCATTGATAGGATGGACCAGAACCCTCTTGGAGCTTGCGCTGGATCAGGGACTTCTTTTAATATTGACAGGGCTTATACATCAAAGAAGCTTGGCTTTAAAGAGGCGACTAGGAATAGTATTGACTCTGTTAGTGACAGAGACTATGTAATTGATACGATCTATTCTTGCTCATTGTTAATGATGCATCTCTCAAGATTCTGTGAAGACTTAATCAATTGGAACAGTTCCGAATTTAACTTTATTAAAATTGGCGATGAGTTCACTACAGGCTCGAGCATTATGCCACAGAAAAAAAATCCTGACATTTTAGAACTTATTAGAGGAAAATGTAGTCTAGTATACGGCAACTTGATCTCTATAATGACAAACCTTAAGGGCTTACCGTTAAGCTACAATAGAGACCTCCAAGAAGATAAGGCTCCTTTGTTCTCTGCTATTAAGACAACAAGCGATTGCGTTCAAATCTTCTCTAAGACCTTCAATTCTATAGAATTTAACACTAAACATATTGCAGAGAAGATGAATGTTGGGTTTCTCACTGCTACTGATCTAGCAGATTATCTAGCGAAGAACAACGTCCCTTTTAGAGAAGCGCACCACATGACTGGTAACATCGTCGCTTATTGTGAAAAAAAGAAAAAAACCCTAGACTCTTTATCCCTAGTTGAACTTCAAAAGTTTTCAAAGATTATCCAAAAGGATGTTTTTAATTATATTACAATTGAAAAATCAGTTTCTTCAAAAACTTCCTTCGGTGGCACATCTAAAGCAAATGTAAAAAAAATGATTACAAAATATAAGAAAATCCTGTCTAAGTAGGCATGTTGTCTGGACACCCAAGACTTGAGCTTAGAATTTTCTTGTTTACAATATTTTTATGAGTATTCTCAAAACATTCAAGAATAAAGTTAAAAAACGCGATTATGAAATCAATATATCATGTCCTGAATTTACATCCCTATGTCCTGCGACTGGTCAACCTGATTTCGCAGAAATTAGAATTCATTATATACCTGACAAAGAATGTATAGAATTAAAATCTTTAAAGCTATATATCAACTCTTATAGGAATGTAGGAGAATTTCATGAGCATGTAACAAACAAGATTCTTGATGATATTATCTTGGCCTGCAAGCCAAAATATGCAAAAATAACAGGAGATTTCAATCGTAGAGGAGGAATCAAAACAATTGTTCACGCAGAGTACAAAAAAAGATCTCAATCCAGCAAAAATTAGTTCTATAATATTTGGGGTTGTTCTTCTACTCTTGATTCTACTATCTATTTTCCCTGATTTTTTTAGTCCTTTTTCTCCCTCTGCATCTAACTATGACAATCTTCTAAAATCACCATCTAAGTCTAATTTATTTGGAACAGACGAGCTCGGCCGCGATATATTAAGTAGAGTTATCTATGGAACAAGAGTCTCACTTTCAGTTGCATTCTTTACATCAACAATTTCTCTTATCTTGGGAACTATATATGGACTAATATCAGGCATAAAGGGGGGGATCATTGATGAGATACTGATGAAGATTGTAGATATCTTTTACTCAATCCCTGATTTACTGTTAATTTCTATATTTATCTTACTTTTCGGACGTGGCATTACTGGAATTATTATCGCCTTATCTTTGTTAAGCTGGATGAGAATAGCAAGAATAACAAGAGCGAATGTAATTGAACTCAAAAATAGGCCTTTCGTGTTAAGTGCAAGAGTTATGGGATTTAGCGACTTAAGAATAGCATTTAAAGAAATTTTGCCAAATATCCTAGCGCCAATAATTGTAACCTTTAGCTTTACGATACCTTCATCTATATTAGCTGAATCAACACTAAGTTTCCTTGGATTAGGAATATCGCCACCCGATGTAAGCTGGGGTCTAATGGCTAATAATGGATGGCAAGGTATTAGGAGTTTTCCTCATTTGATAATCTTTCCTTGTTTGGCTATCTTTATTTCAACCGTTACTTTTCTTAAACTGGGTGAATATTTAAAATGGTCGTTAAAATGAGAGCAGTTTTCTTAGGTATCTTCCTAGTTTTTTTTCCACTTTTAACTTTTTCTAATGAAGAATGTACTAGTAATTCAAATCCATTAATAGCATTTCATTGCTCAAAAGAGAAGGGCCAAGTTAGTCTTGCCAAGAAAAATCTAGAACTCCTAAAAAAAGTTACTGGGGTAGAAGTTCATGATTTTATAGATTTTAAAAAAATTCAGCTACTTTCTAATATAAAAAGCTTTGAAGATAGTATTGGGAATTTTAAAATAAAATATCCAGAATCTAAGTTAATAAGGAAGATTGAGATTATGAGAGCTGAGCTGCTTTTAAGAGAATCACTTATTCCTGAATTTGACAACCATCTAGAGTGGATAAGAAAAAAATATGAGTTATCTACTAAAGAAAAGATAACGACAGACTACCTTGAGGCTCTTAGCTTTTATAGGAAGAGCAAGTATAAAGAATCATTTAGGTTAATTAAGCAAATATCTATCAAGAGTCCTCTTTTCAGGTCCCGAGAAATAAACAAAATGATGGCGAAGTTCCAAAATAACAACAAATATATTTTGTCTAAGAAAGAAAAGGAGGACAGGCTTAATAAACTTTTTTCTGACAATCTATATTCATCTTTTATGAATGAATATGAGTCCAACTTGTCAACTCAAATACTAATTAAAAAGGCTCTTATAAAGATTAAATCCAAAGAAGAGAAAAGTGGACTTGAGATTTTGAAAAAGATATCAAACGGCAGACTTGTCAAATCAGGTTCACAATCAAAGGACCTTGAGGCAATAGCAGAAGCCAAGTACAGAATAATTTTACACGAACTTAGAACTTCTTCGGATAACTCATCTATCGCGAGACGACTAAACTCTATACTTAAAAACTACCCGAATTTCACCAAGAGCAGTGAGGCTGGCTATTTGTCTGCTAGGCTTTTCACAATTGATAAGAACTACGACGAAGCTATTAAGGTTTACAACTGGCTGATTAAAACAAAATCGAATAATTATATTGACAAGTCATATTATGGACTTGGATTTTCATCATACATGAAGAAAGAATACAAAGAAGCCCTCGGTTATTTTGCTCCATTAAAGAAATCAAGTAAATCATACTATAGAGACCTAGGAGGTTACTGGATAGCCATATGCATTGAGAAGCTAGGAGACAAAAGTCTCTCTTTAAAAGAGCTTGCTAAGCTAACTCCAGAGAATAAGGTTGGATATTACTCATACCTTGCATCACTAAAGTTGAATAAGCCTAAACTTAAGAAAGATTATCGTAAAAAGTCTATCTCGTCCAAAACGCATACTGCTGAGATAGAGCTATTAAAATTATCAAGAGAATCTAAAGTACTAAGGCGAGAAGTAGAAAATTACACAAGAAACAAGATAACTTCTTCGAATTATAAATCATACCTTGAAGAATTAAATGCTGCAGAAGAATTCAACTTATCAATTAAGATTTCCTATAGTTACAGAAGTGACAATAATCACAAGTATCCAAGAGGTTTTAAGACAATTGTTAACAAGTACTCTAAAAAATATGGGGTAGATCGTAACCTTATTTTTGCCCTAATAAGAGAAGAAAGCCTCTTTAATCCTGAGGCTTTATCCTATGTAGGAGCTAAAGGCTTGATGCAATTAATGGATAGGACTGCAAAAACATTAGATAAAGAATTAAAAATAAAATCCTCCTTATACGCTCCTGATGACAATATAAATCTTGGTACTTACTATCTAATGAAGCTAATGAAAAGATTTAATAATAACATTCCAAGCGTTTTAGCTGCTTACAACGGAGGGCCAACTAATGTTGAGTTGTGGAGAAAGAAATTTGATGGGCTTGAGAATGATGAGTTTGTTGAGAACATCCCTTTTAAAGAGACACATGGTTATGTGAAAAGGGTCTTAAGAAGTTATTACTACTACAAGAACAACATTTAAGAAATTTCACAAAAATTCTTTAAAACCTTCAAGCCTAAAGAGCTACTTTTCTCAGGATGAAACTGCGTGGCAAAAATATTATCAATGCTGATTGAAGATGCAAAATCATTTCCATAATTAGAGACTGAGTCTGTAAAAGTCTCATCAACTGAAGACTTGTAAGAGTGGACAAAATAGAACCAGCTATTGTTAGGTATGTCCTTAAGTATCTTAGATTTATTTTTAATTTCAACTTGATTCCAGCCCATGTGGGGAACCTTAAGATTATTAGACTCAAACTGAATTTTATCGATTGAGCCATCCAACAAAGATAAGCCTTTAGAGCCAGGACTTTCTTCACTACTATCAAACAGAATTTGAAGACCCAGACAAATCCCAAGGAAGGGCTTGCCGCTCTTAATTGAATCTTTGATAGGTTTGATAATATCCTTATCATTTAAATTCTTGATACAATCCCCGAAAGACCCTACCCCCGGAAAGATAATAGCGCTAGCATCTTGAATCTCTTGCTTTGAATCAGTAATTTTGGAATTTATAGAAAGTAAGCTTAAAGCCTTAGATACTGATCTCAAATTCCCGAATCCGTAATCTATAATTGCAATCACTAGAGGTTGCCTTTAGTTGATGGTATAGAATCAGATCTAGGATCAATTGATGTAGCTAGATCAAGAGATCTTGCTACGGATTTAAAAATTGACTCTATAATATGATGATTATTTGACCCATACTTTAATTCAATATGGACATTTGCCTTAATATTATTCGCAAAGGACTGAAAAAACTCCTTAGTGAGTTCAACATCAAATTCACCAACCTTTACTGCTGATAGCTCAACATTAAAAACAAAAAAAGGCCTGTTGCACAAGTCTATCACCGACGAAGACAGCGTCTCATCAAAAGGTATTGCACTTGCCCCATATCTTGTTATTGATTTTTTGCTTCCTAAGGCTTCATCAAATGCTTGGCCCAAAGTGATTCCGACATCCTCAACAGTGTGGTGAAAATCAATTTCTGTATCACCATCAGCTTCAATTTTTAAATCAAAATATCCATGCTTAGACAATTGCTCTAGCATGTGATCAAAGAAAGGTATACCTGTATTTATAGAATATTGCCCAGATCCATCAATATTTAAATCTACTGATACCTTAACTTCACTTGTTACTCTTTGGACTTTTGCTACTCTATCCATAATTTGATGTTAAACCAAAAAATATTATTATTCAATTCAGCCTTAATAATCATGTTCATCCTCTATTTCACCTAATATTTCTTCAAATATATCTTCCAAGGTAACTAACCCTATAGATTTTTGAGAGTTTCCCACAATAGCCATGTGAGACCTAGCATTTTTCATTTCATCTAGAAGAGTCGAAACAAGAGAATCTTCGCTTACGTAAAAACATTTATCAAGAAATGATTCTATGCTCTGAGAGTCATTCTCTTCTAGCAAATAACAAGCATGGACTGTCCCCTTAATTTGATCTTTATTTAACTCATAGACTGGAAATCTGGAATATCCAGTCTCCCTAATCAATTCCTTAACCTCTCCTACTGTTTTAACAAAAGAGACTGACACTGCCTTATCAATAGGAATCATAATATCTCTCACTGTCACCTTATCAAACAAAAGAATCTTATTAAGAATCTTGTCCCTGAATTGTTCTGAAGAATTTTCTGAAGCAGACTGAATCTCTAGTTCATGAATTAGCTCTTCTCTAGTTATCAATTTATTTTTGGTTCCAATTATATTGACTATGAAGTTAGTAAGAAACTGAATTAAAAACAAGAAAGGATTAAAGAGGACTCTGAAAAATTTTGAAAAATATATAGTTTTCAAAACAAAAAAATTACTTTGTCTCTGAAATATAGATTTTGGTACAACCTGACCAAAGATAACCATCAAAGGAGTTAAGACTAAAACAGTTAACAAATGAGGATCATAGTCGGTATATGTTCTCTCTATAAAGGAAGATACGAGAACAGTATTAATTACAATACAAAGATTCTCTCCTACCAAACTAGTAGCTACGTACTCCTCTATTTTACCTATTGAGCCCATTACAAGAATAGCTGAACTGTTTCCTGCGTCAGCCTTAGACTTAATAGTGCTTTTATCGCATGACAAAAGAGAAATTTCAGAGCCAGCAAAAATAGCTTGAAGGATCAACAAAAGAAAAGTTGCGAGCGAAAGAGTTAAAATATTAATTGTTTATCCTCTCAGCTGCGATTTTAGTTATTCTATTTTTCTCTACTTTTAAAACAGTAAACTTAATTCTTCCATTAATTATGCTCTCTCCTTCACTAGGGAGATTACCTATGTTCGTAAAAATGAATCCACCAATTGTCTCAACATTCAAATCTTCAGGAACATGTGACAGTTCAATTTCCTCACCTAAAGACTCAAGTCCACCAACTCGCAGGACAGCATAAAGACAAGATCCATTAAAGTCTTGAATTCTTAGTCCTCCATTAACTTCCAACCTATTATTTTGATATTTCAACAAGGCACCTTCGACTTCTTTCTCGTATTCTATTTGACCGAAAATCTCTTCCAATATATCTTCTAAGGTAACAATTCCTTCAAGTCTTCCGTATTCATCGAGAACAACTGCCATATGGGTTTTTTTAACTTGAAGCTCTTGTAATAACTCAAGAACATTTTTCTTGTCAGGAACAAAGTAAGGCTCACGAAGAATTGATGAAATATCATCAAACCCATGATTAAGCAAGTCTTTGGAATGAAGGATCCCTATTATATTGTCGGAATCACCTCTATATATAGGTATCCTCGATAGTTTCCTTCTTCGTATCTCAAACAAAGCAGCATTTTTATCTATGTCCTCGGGAAAGGTTAATAGGTCTGGTTCAGGTGTTAATATTTTTGTTAAATTTATTTTTTGAAGTTTTAATAAATTATCTATTATTTTACTCTCGCTTTTCTTAACAGACCCTTCATCTTCTCCAATATCTATAAGACTAGTAACCTTCGACCCAACATCATAATCCAAAGAAGATTCTAGTACTAGAGGACTAGTTAAACTAATTAAATATTTGGAAAGAGCATTGAAAACAAAAGCTACTGGAAACATTATTTTATTTATATAATAAATAATAGGAGCAATCTTTATAGAAACACTCCTAGCGAACTTAACCCCGATAGTTTTAGGAATAATCTCACAAAAGACTAAAATCAGAATAGATGTAACAAATATAGCAATAACTGAAATTGCCTGGTCAGACAATAGACCCTCATAGGAGCTATGAAGCCTAGAAGATATTAAGCTTGTTATGGATACATTGATAATCTCATCTAATAGTAAGATTGTAGCAATTATAGTTGCAGGATTATTTATAAAAGTTTCCAACAACTTTCCTGATTTAGATTTCTTTTTAATTAAGTTAACCTGATACCTCTGAAGTGAGAAGATTGAGCTTTCAGTTATAGAGAAGAAAGCCGAAAGAAGCACAAGTAAAAAAATCAGTAAAATAAATAAATATTGTTCGTTCATCTAAAACTTATGTACAAAGCCATCGGCCTGTAGATTGGAAATTTTACCTCCTTTTTTTAGAGTAAGGCTTCCTGAAGAATCAACAGCCCCTATTTTAAAAACTTTAAAATTATTTTTTTTGCACAATAAATCAAATTCATAGGCCTTCTTTCTCTTTATGGTAAACAACAACTCATAATCATCTCCACCACTAAAAACACTCTTCATGAAAGATGACATAGTTGATGTTCCAGAAACATTATCGGATTTTGGTATATCTTCCCAAACTAAGCATGCTCCCTTATTAGGAGAATTCTTACCTAGAAGCCTAGCAAGATCCAAAGTAAGACCATCTGTAATATCAATCATTGATGTTACAAAACTACTTTGCCCGAGAAATTTTCCTAATGATACTTTGGCTTTGGGAGATTTATACTTTGAAATCAAAAGCTTCTCTCTATAGTTGAAGATACTTTTTTTCTTAAGAATACTCAATCCAAGAGATGCATCTCCCAACTTCCCACTAACATAAACAAAATCGCCACTGTTACTCCCCTCCCTCTCTATATATTTGTTCTTTATGGTTTCTCCAATAACAGTTATGTCTACGATAAGAGACTTAGATTTACAGACATTGCCACCAACGAGCTCTACGTTGTACAGCTTTGAAGCTTTATTGAAGCCTTGGAATAATTTATCAACGAATTTTTTTGATGTTTTGTTAGGTAAAAAAAGTGAGTTTAAAAAAAATTTAGGTTCTGCACCCATTGCACAGATATCACTCAAAGCTACAGACAAAGCCCTAAAGCCTATCTCCTGAGGCGTAAAATATTTTAAGCTGAAATGAACATCTTCTACTTGTGAGTCACAAGAAACGACTATCTTATCTGAATTAATTCTACAAATAGCAGAATCATCTCCAATCCCGTTAAGAAATGAGGAAGACTTAAAAGAAAACTTTTTTCTGGCTAATTCTTCAATATAAAATTCATCAAGCATTTTAAGTTTAAATAATTTAATAAAATGATAAATGAATTTGAACGTTATTCAAATAGCTAATCAATATATAACTCCAATTTATCAAAAAGATTATCAATTAACTCCTTACTAGAATTAAAGCCCATAAGTCCGAATCTCCATATCTTACCCTTTGTTGGACCCAAGCCTCCACCAATCTCTATTCCATGATTTAGAAGTAAATCCATCCTCATCTCTGAATCATTTATTCCCGCTGGGATTAAAACAGATTTAAGCATTGGCAGGGACCTAAACTTGTCAACATCAACGAAGCTTTCAAGTCCAAGCTCTTTCATTCTATAAAAAAAATATTCTCCATTGTCTCTATGTCTCTTAAATCTTCTAGTTAGTCCTTCCTCTAAGCATATAGATAAGCCTTCATTTAAAGCAAAAAGCATATTGACAGGTGCAGTGTGATGATAAACTCTATCTTCCCCCCAATAGTCAGTAATCATCTTCAAATCAAAATACCAGGAACTATTAGGTGTCTTCCTATTATTAATCTTCATAAGGGCTTTGTCATTAAACGTAATTGGGGAGAGGCCTGGAGGAACGCTTAAGCATTTTTGAGTACCAGAGAAGCAAACATCAATACCCCATTCATCAACTTTTAGTTCTACTCCGGAAAGTGAGGTAACAGCATCAACCAAAAAAACTATATCAGTATTCTTTAAATAATTACCTATTAAGTCAATATCTTGAAGTACCCCTGTTGATGTTTCAGCATGAACAAGAGCAACGACTTTTAACTGTGGCAAAGAGCTAATCTTTTTTATAACATCTAGTTGATCAAAAGATTCTCCCCAAGGGACAGATAGAGTCGAGACTCTGGCCCTGAGCCGCAAGGCTAAGTTCTCCATTCGGCTACCAAATTCTCCATTCTTTAAAATCAGAACTTCATCATCGGGTTCAACCAGATTACTCATTGCCATCTCCATACCAGAGCTACCTGTTCCAGATACTGCAAAGGCAATCTTGTTTTTTGTTTGAAAAACTTCTCTAAGTGACGTAGTGATTTCGTCCAATACACCAAAGAACTCAGCGTCTAAGTGGCTTATAGGCTCTCTTGATAGTGCTATTTTAACTTTATCATCAATATTGGTAGGTCCTGGACCCAACAAAACCTTGCTTTTGTTTTTCATAACTTCCTCCACTATACAATTATAATAAATTTATAGAACTCTTGGTATAATATATATATGAAAACATTGTTTTTAGATTTCGATGAAGATAAAATTATTTCTTCTTTACCCAAAAAGCTGCCCTTGTTTCCTTTAGACAATGTAGTCTTCTTTCCAAATACGATATTACCCCTCCATATATTTGAAGAAAGATACAAGGAAATGATAGATGATTCTTCAAATAGCCATAATTTAATCTGTATGACTCTATTTAATCCTCAAATCGCTGAAGACGATTCTTTAGCCCTCTCTAGTACAGGATGTGTAGGAAGGATTATAAACAATGAAAAAGCTGAGGATGGGAAGAAGAATATTATTCTTTATGGCTTGAAGAGAATTAGAATTAGTCAGGTCTTTTACGATAAATCATACAGAGAGGTAGAAATAGAAATTGTTAAGACTACAGATTCAAGAAATTCAGAGGCTTTTAAAAAAAGAATAATTGAATTAATTAACAAGTGGAACCTTTTGCTTGATGGTTACACTGAGGATTATAAGATTAATATTGATAGCAACACCTCGCTTTCTAAAATAACCGACTCATTGTCTTCCTCTATGGTTGCAAAAGCATCAGACAGGCAGCTACTCTTAGAAGAAGTGGATGAGGCTGTCAGAGCTGAAAGTGTTATCGAAACTTTAGAATCTAGAATAGAAATATTGTCCGGGAAGATTGAAATTCCTGAAGCGAATTCAACTCTTATTAATTAAGAATTCAAACACTTCGGGATTAACTAAATTCTTATTTTCTTTCCAGAAACCATGGCCTCCAGGAAAAGAAATTACCTGATTATTTCTTATGAATTTTGCCATTTCGCAAGACTTTTCAGGGGGTACAATTAAATCGTCTTTACCATAGACTATTAAGGTATGAGCCTTTATCTGTTTCAAGAATTCATTATTATTTAAAGAACTTATCGCCTTGCACTGATTAAGATATCCCTCAATCTCCTTCCTAGAGTTATTAAATTTTGTTTTTTTATATTTTAAAAAATTAGACTTTACATACGAACGCGAATATCCCAAGAGAAGGGCATTAAACCAAATCTCCTTCATCCCTACTTTGGACACAATACTCTCAGATACTCTTATTATCTCCTGATTAACTTTATCCCTTGAAGCACAGGTACAAGCTAAGACTAATTTGAGAACTTTAGACTTATATTTGGCAGCAAATACTTGGGCTATCATACCGCCCATAGACTTGCCAACCACATGAGCTTTGTTAATTTTTAACTTTTGCAAAATTTCATTACAATTATCAGCATAAATTTCCATACTTAGTGGTTTATCAACATTGCTACTTTTCCCTGCACCGATATTGTCAAAAGTCAAAATAGAGAATGAATCTTGAAAATAGGTTACTTGATCATCCCAGCTTGAAATAGTGCTACCCAGACCCCCAATGAAGAAAATATAAGGCTTTCCTTTTTTATGGACTACTGAATAATTAATTCTTCCAAGCTCTGTATTTAGAATACTAATTACAGACTCCTCATATAGCTATCAATTATTAGACAGGCTGCAAGCATATCTTGAAAACTTTTTCTCTTCTTCCTTGAAACATTCATTTTAATTAAAATTTCATCCGCCTCTTTAGAAGTAAAATTCTCATTCCAATATTCAATCTTTATCAAGGTTAGCTTTCTGAGGGCTTTAGTAAAAACTTCGATATCTCCTTGTATCCTAAGCCTGCCATCATCTTTAATAGGCAGTCCTACTAAGATTAAGTCAGGAGCTCTCTCTTCTATTATAGAAATTATTTCGTTAAAATATTCACCCTTTGAATCATTATAAACAAGCTTAATAGGATGGCTGGTAATACCCAGCTCATCACTACCCGCGATCCCAATCCTTTTAAGTCCAAAGTCAATTGCTAAAATACTCATTATTTTTAATATAGTATATTGAATATGATTAATCATCCTTATTATACCAGCATAGACAGCTTCTTTAATCTGCTACACGTTTTCGTGGTACTTGTAAATTGCTTTGGTTGGGCCTACAAGGGAACTTTAAAATTAAATCTGGCATTTTTGGTTATTACAATATCTAGCTGGTGCTTGCTGGGGATTTTTTACGGTATAGGGTTTTGCTTCTTGACTGAGCTTCATTCTATTGCGCTAAACAGCATCGTATACACCAAAATACCATTTTCATATTTAGATTATCTTTTAATCGAAAGACTAGGAATAAGGATTGATAGCACCTCAATATCTTTAATTAGCATATCCGCCATATTCTTATCCTTAACAATTTCAATTAAAAAGAACTTTAAAGAAGCTAGTAAATCTATTTTTATAGTTCTAACAATTTCATGCCTTGGCTGGCTTCTATTGGTTTACCATAAAGGTATTGGATTCATACCTGACCTTAAAGATCCCTATATAGGACTAACTTTAATAGTTTCTTATGCTTTATTAATACAAATCTATTTTTTAAGTATTGGGAAAAAATTCTTAAAACTACAAACCTAATATACAATATATATTGGTTAACAAAAACATGAGCACAATTACACGATTTGCACCTAGCCCAACTGGCTCTCTCCATCTTGGAGCAGTGAGAACTGCTATATTTAACTTTCTTTTTACCAAAAAAAATAAAGGGAAATTCATCTTAAGGATTGAAGATACCGACCAGGAAAGATCTACTGATGACTCTTTAAATGAAATACTTAAATCACTCAAATGGCTTGGAATAATTCACGACGAGGGGCCATATGTTCAGTCTAAGAAATTAGATACTTATAAAAAACTTGCGGAAGAGTTAGTAAGCAAAGGTCTTGCCTATAGATGCTTCATGACGAATGAAGAGATTGAGCAGCTTAAAGATCAAGCAAAAAAAGAGAAGAAGATTTACAAGTACCCAAAAACTTGGAGAGACAAAACAGACCACCCTGAAGACTTAAGCTATGTAGTTCGCTTTAAGACTCCCGAGAACAGAACAATAGAGTTCCATGACACCTTAAGAGGAAAAATTAAAATTACATCTAATAATCTAGATGACTTTGTAATACTTAGAAGCGATGGATACCCAACCTACAACTTTTCTACAGTAATTGACGATGCAGAAATGGAGATAACTAACGTAATAAGAGGGGAGGACCACTTGTCTAATACCTCAAAACAAATATTAATCTTTGAGTCTTTCAACAAAAAACCACCAACTTTTACTCATGTTTCAATGATTTTAGGAAAAGATAAAAGCAAGCTTAGCAAAAGAAACGGATCTAAATCAATCGATGATTTTAGAAAAGAAGGAATACTGCCGATTGCAATATTAAATTATCTAGCCAGATTGGGGTGGTCACACGGTGATCAAGAAATCTTCACTTTAAAGGAGATGGTCAGCCTCTTTGATATAGATAATTTAACAAAGTCCCCTGCTATATTTGACGAGAATAAACTTAGGTGGGTGAACTCGCAACATATAAAAGAATTGGAGAATGAGGATTTACTCAAAATGATTCAAATAGATTTTCACGATAAAGTTAATATAAATCTAGCATTAAGCGCAGCAAAGGCAAAAGGCAAAGACTTGTTGTCTATAGAGCAATCTCTTAAATTCTGTGAGAATGAGTTAATTTCCATAAATAATGAATTCAAAGAAGATCTTTTGGAAATAGGAAAAGAAGAAATCATAAGAGGATTTTACAATGAGCTTCTAAGCCTAGAGTCTTTTGAGATAGATAACATAAAAAGCTGTATGAACGCCTTCCTTGATAAAAGGAATCTGAAGATGAAGGAGTTGGCTCTTCCACTTAGAATAATACTTACAGGCTCAAAAGCATCACCTGGAATCTTTGAGGTAATATCCATACTTGGTAAAGAACTTTCTATAAAAAGAATCTCATCTTATCTAGAGCTATGAAAAAACAAAATCTTATCAGCATAGGAATAACAGGACTTATGGGCTCCGGCAAATCTACTGCGCTAGGCTTCTTTAAAGAAAAAGGGATTAGAACTTTTGATCTAGATAGTGAGGCAAAGAAGCTACTCAAAATACATACAAAGTGTTACGAGCAAATTCTTGAAAAATTTGGGAATCACATTTTGAACTACAATGGAACTATTAGTAGAAGAAAGTTAAGAGAGATTGTGTTTAACGATAACAAATCAAGAAAAGCCCTTAACAAGATTGTTCATCCAGCTTTAGCAGACAGAATTTTATCAATATGTAGAAATTTAAGTAAGAGAAAGAAGAAAATAGTAATATTTGAAGGAGCCTTGATTTCAAGAGAAACAAAAATTGGGAAGACATTAAGTTACATTTTGTACGTTGATGCAAAAAAAGAAACCTTGAGCTCAAGAATTTCAAAAAGAGATAAGATCGAGAAAAAAGATGCAAGAAAACTGCTAATAATGCAAAAATCAATAGAAAAAAATCGTAAAACAGCAGATTTCATAATATCGAACAACTCCAATTTAAAAGAATTCAATTATCAATTAAATTTGGTACTGGATAAATTGGTCTATTAGATTATATTTTATTACTTAATTGTTAATTTTTATAGTAATAAAGTTTGTAGTAATTAATTAAGCAATATTATTTCGTGAGGTTTTAAATGAGTACTGATCAAACGATGGACCAAAAAATTAAATTCCTAGAGGACAAGATAGCACTTGCTGATGATGCAGGTGGAGAGGCTAGGGTAAAGAAGCAGCATGACAAAGGAAAGCTGACTGCTAGAGAAAGGGTTAATTATCTCTTAGACAATGATTCTTTTGTTGAACTAGACAAATTCGTAGAGCATCAAAACCATAACTTCGGTATGGAAAAAACTAAATTCCTAGGTGATGGAGTAATTACGGGATATGGGAAGATCGATGGGAGGCAAGTTTTTGTCTATGCTCAAGATTTTACAATTTTTGGCGGAGCACTAGGATTAGCTCATGCAAGAAAAATTACTAAGATAATGGACATGGCTGTTCAAGTTGGATGTCCAGTTATCGGGCTTAGCGATTCAGGTGGTGCACGAATACAAGAAGGCGTTCGAGGCTTGGCTGGATATGCAGAAATATTTCTCAGAAATGTTCAGGCTTCTGGAGTTATTCCTCAGATATCTGCAATTATGGGTCCAAGTGCAGGTGGAGCTGTGTACTCTCCAGCAATGACAGACTTCATAGCCATGGTTAAAAATACAAGTTATATGTTCATAACCGGTCCTGATGTTGTTAAATCTGTAACAAATGAAGAAGTAACACAAGAAGAGCTTGGTGGAGCAGAGATGCATTCAACCAAAAGTGGTGTGGCTCAGTTTGCTGCAGAAGATGACGAGGACTGTCTTAAACTTTTAAGAGAACTTTTTACCTTTTTACCTCTAAACAACATGGAAGACCCCCCTGTATTAAAATGTGACGATCCGATAGACAGAAAAACTAATAAACTCACAGATATTATCCCGACGAACCCTAACAAGCCTTATGATATGAAGGAAGTTGTAAGTATGATTGTTGACAATGAATACTTCTTTGAAGTAGCTGAGAATTACGCTCCGAATATTATTGCAGGATTTGCTAGACTAAACGGAAAAACCGTTGGTATCGTAGGTAATCAACCTAATGTCTTAGCTGGAGTTCTTGATATTAAATCATCTATAAAAGGTGCCAGGTTTGTGAGATTTTGCGATTGTTTCAACATTCCCCTTTTAACATTAGTAGACGTACCAGGGTTCCTTCCCGGAGTTGATCAGGAATTAAACGGGATCATTCTCCATGGTGCAAAACTACTATATGCTTATTGTGAAGCAACAGTGCCAAGAGTTACTGTTATTACAAGAAAAGCATATGGAGGTGCGTACGATGTTATGTCCTCAAAGCATCTTAGAGGTGATATAAATCTTGCGTTCCCAACTGCTGAAATTGCCGTTATGGGTCCTGATGGAGCTGTGAACATAGTAAACAAAAGAGAAATACAAAATGCGAAAGACCCAGTAGCTGAAAAAGCAAAATTAGTTGAAGAGTACAAGGAGTTATTCGCAAATCCCTATAGAGCTGCCAACCTTGGATACATTGACGAAGTATTAAAGCCCGAAGATACAAGAGTTAGGGTTATAAGATCTTTTGAAATGTTAGAAGGGAAGCGACAAAATAACCCACCGAAAAAACATGGGCTAATACCTTTATAGGTTTCTTTGGAGATTTAATTTATGTATAAGAAGATTTTAATTGCTAACCGAGGAGAAATTGCTGTAAGAATAATTAGAGCAGCAAAAGAGCTTGGAATAAAAACTGTTGCGGTGTATTCTGATGCCGACAAAAACTCTCTACATGTAAACTTAGCCGACGAGGCTTTCAACATAGGTAAACCACTTCCAAGTGAAAGCTACCTTGTTGGAAAAAGAATTATCTCAGTAGCAAAAAAAACTAAGTGTGATGGTATTCATCCGGGATACGGCTTCTTAGCAGAAAATGCAGAATTTGCCGAAGAATGTGAAAAAAATAAAATCGACTTTATTGGACCAAGTCCAGAAGCTATAAAATCTATGGGTGACAAGATAACCTCAAGAGAGATAGCTAAAGAAGCGAAAGTTCCGCTGGTTCCTGGAACAGCTGGAGAAGTAAAAGACAGTGAGGCTCTAGAGATTGCAAGAGGAATTGGCTACCCCTTAATGATTAAGGCCACTGCAGGTGGTGGTGGAAAAGGAATGAGACTAGTAGAAAAGGAATCGGAATTTGAGAACTCTCTTCGTATGGCAAAAAGTGAGGCTAAGTCTGCTTTCAATAACGATGCTGTATTTATTGAGAGGTTCATTCAAGAACCAAGACACATAGAAATACAGATTCTTGGTGACAAGAAAGGTAATGTTGTTCACCTTTTTGAACGAGAATGTTCAATTCAAAGAAGGCATCAAAAAGTTGTTGAAGAAGCTCCTTCCCCTGGTGTAAGTGAGAAAACAAGAATAAAAATGGGAGAAATTGCAGTTAAGCTTGCAAAGAAAGTTTCTTACTCAGGTGCTGGAACAGTTGAATTCATAATGGACCAAAAGGAAAACTTCTACTTCTTGGAAATGAACACAAGAGTTCAAGTAGAGCACCCAATTACCGAAATGATAACTGGAATCGATATTGTCCAAGAAATGATTAAAGTTTCTTACGGACATGAATTAAGTATAAAGCAAGAGGATATATCAATTAAAGGGCACGCAATTGAGTGTAGAGTTTGTGCTGAGGATCCTGACAATAACTTCCTTCCAACACCGGGCACAGTGATTTACGCAAAATCACCTCAAGGACCTGGGGTTAGAGATGACTCATCGCTATTTAATGGCTACGAAGTTACAACGTTTTATGATCCAATGCTATCTAAATTAATAGTTTGGTCTGAGAATAGAGAAGGTGCCATAAAAAGAATGTCTAGGGCACTATCAGAGTATGTAGTTTTGGGAGTTAAGACAAACCTAGGCTTTTTAGTAAGACTTATGAATGATAAAGATTTTATTTCAGGAAAATTAGACACAGGCTTTATAGAAAAACACAAAAAACTTCTAAAAATACCTAAGGATAATTCTAATATCGCTACTATTGCATCAGCAATTATTCTCCACTCTGGAATTGGTGTTGACAATCTTAAAAGAGATCCAAGGTTTACTCCTTGGAAATACATTGCTAGGGGATCAAGTGTTTCTAGAAACTCAATGTTCTAGATGAGTGAATAAGAAAATGAAATATACACTTAAGATTAACAAAAAAATGGTTTCTTTTGAATTGCTACAGCAAGGGGATGCTTACGAAATTACTCTTGATGAAAAAGAGTACCATGCTGAACTAATTAGAATCGACTCCAACTTGTACTCTTTAATCGTTAATGGGTCAACATACACAATTGCAATACAAAAAGAAGGCAAAAGAATTGACCTGTTCTTTAAAGGTGATCTTTTTAGTTATGAGATACCTTCAGTAAGGGATAAAGGAGGGACAGAAAATACCTCAGGAATTGATAAAATTTCTGCTCCAATGCCCGGCAGAGTAGTTAAAATTCTTAAGTCTATTGGTGACATAGTTTCCGAAGGTGAAGGAGTAGTAGTTGTTGAAGCAATGAAGATGGAGAGCGAGCTAAAAACAACTATAGATGGCAAAATTACAGGCATAAGTGTAAAAGAAGGTGACACGGTAGATTTAGGTGCCCATATATTAACAGTTGAATCTCAAGACAAAAAATAATATCATTAAGTTAAATTGAAATATCTCCTACTAATAACTCTCTTCATTTTCGCCTCTGCGACTGGATCATATTCGTCAACAATAAGAATCAATATTGGAAGTGAACCAGGAACTCTTGACTGGAATCTGGCTACAGATAGCTCATCCTTTCAGATCATAAACAATATAATGGGAGGGTTAACAAAATTTAACAATAAACTTGAGCTGGAACCAAACCTAGCAGAGTCTTGGACTGTCGACAAAGAAAATAAAACAATAACAATTAAGATTAAAGATGGTATCAATTGGTCAGATGGTCAGAAGCTATCTTCTCAGGACTTCCTAGACTCTTGGGAAAGACTTCTTAACCCAAGGACTGCTGCAGATTATGCATATTTCTTATACGACATCAAAAATGCAAAAGAATACAATCTTGGGACCATAGATGACTTCGCACTAGTAGGAGTTAAAGCCCCTAATGATAATACAATTTTAATTAATTTAGTAGAAAATAAGTCGTATTTTATGAGCCTTCTAAGCTTTATGTCTACATTTCCTATTAGAAAAGGAAAGATAAACGAATACAAAGAGAAGTGGATCCATCCCACCAATATAGTGACTTTAGGAAAATATAGATTGACTAAATGGGAAAGCCACAATCACATACTTCTTACTCCAAAGGACAAAGATCTACATTCAATTCTACTATTGATGAATAGTAATCCATCTTCATCCCTCGCTATGTTCGAGAATGGTAAAGTGGACATTCTAGATGGAGGAGGTATTCCGCTGTTAGAGATTCCTTATTTAAAGTCTAAGAAAATCTTAAACTATGAATCCCAATTCAGAAATAATTACGTGGGGTTTAATGTGAAGAAATTTCCTTTTAATAATAGAAAAATACGTGAAGCTTTCTCTCTCTCGGTTAACAAGTCTGCATTTGAAAAAGTTTTATATAATACTGTCATACAGACCGAATCATGGATCCCTCCAGGATTAATAGGGAGCATTCACAAGAACAAGCCAAGGTTTGACAAAGAACAAGCCAACAAAATTTTAGACGAGAATGGATTCAAAGATAGAAGCTTGTTCCCGAAGGTTAAATTTTTATTTCCAGAAAGTGGAAACAATAGAATTATAGCCGAAATGCTTCAGAATATGTGGATGGAGAATTTGGGGATCAAAGTTCAGATAGAGGGATTAGAATGGAAAATTTACTTAACTACACTCGACATTGACAGGCCGCACATGTTTAGAGCCGGTTGGGCAGCTGACTATCCTGATCCACATAATTTTATGAATATCTTTACATGCAATGGTGGGAACAATGAGACTGGATGGTGTAGCCCCTCGTATGATAAGAATATAAGCTTAGCATCATATCAGACATCAAGAAATAAACGTGAAGAGACATATTTCAAAGCTCAGAAAGAATTAATATATGATAAGAATATTATTATTCCTCTATTTATTTCTAATCAAATTTATTTAAAAAATAAAAAAATAAAGAATGTGCACTTCTCAAAAATGGGAATTATTGATTTTAGTGAAATCGAGCTACACCCTACGAATTAAAATATGGAATTATATCTTTTGCGTAAGTTTCCATAGCTAAGACTGGGTCAGGACTGAAATAGTGGAAGAGAACGAAATGTTTAACTCCCTTCTCCACATACTTCTCTATCTTCTCAATACAAGCTTTCTTCGAACCTGTAATAGTAAAATCTATAACAGCCTCTCTTGGAAAAAATTTTCCCATGTCCCTAAACTTCTGCTTCTTGTCTTCGTCGGTCGGCGTTATATTGAAGTAATTAAGGCCCTTATATTCTTCTGGAATATCAATATCATACCCAGCTTTCTTTAGTTGATCTTGCATAATGCAAACATACCTAAAAGGCTCTAAGGTCTTATAGGCTTCATCCTCATTCTCCCCCAGTGAAGTAAAAACCCACAAAGTGGAATCTATATCTTCTAGTGTTCTGCCTGCATTTATTGCGGATTGTTCTATTTTATCCAAGGAATCCTTATAAAGATTAGGAGTTAAATCTAAGGGCATCCATCCATCTCCCATTTTTCCTACCAAATCTAGACCCTTATCAGTGTGTGTTGCGAAATAAAAAGGAACACTCTTCCTATCGTTGTACAAGTTTAACAATAACGAAGCCTTATCTAAATTAAAAAAATCTCCCTTATAGTCTACATTTTCCTTAGTCGACCATAGAAGTTTCATTATATCAATTGATTCAATCATTCTCTCGAATGGTTTATCCCAAGGAATTCCATAAGCATCCGTGTTCATAGACTCTCCAACACCTAAGCCTAGGGCAACTCTTCCTTTCGAAAGATGATCTACTGTTGCAAGCCTCTGAGCGAAAACTGCGGGGTGGTTTCTATGAGGATCCGAAGTCGCTCCTATGATAATATTACTTGTTAATTGAGATATTGCCGCGGCTATACTCCATGCTTCATAGGCAGGGCTAGGGGCAATGAAAGCAAGATGGTCTGGAAACCAAAGGCTATCAAAACCTAACTTATCAGCCTTAACGCAGAAATCTAAAAGACCTTGACTATCGGCCCCAGGCATAGGCGGAACTAATCCAAACTTAATTTTATTCATACTAAGACTCCTATTCTAGAAAACTGTGAAGAACATCGCCAACATCAGATTTAGCTAATTTCTCCAATGCCTTTTTTTCTATTTGTCTAATACGTTCCCTAGTTAAATCAAACTTCTTTCCTATCTCATCTAGGGTGTAAGTACTTTCCATGTCGATACCAAATCTCATCTTAATAATCTCTTCTTCTCTAGGAGTTAGAGACTTAAGCGCCCCTTTGATTCTTTCGGTTAAAGAACTCTCCGCAACAATCTTATCAGGTACCGGTGATCCCTCATCAGGAATAAAGTCAAGCAAAGTTGCCTTCTCTCCATCAAAAACTGGAGTATCTAATTGGATAACCTCATTTGTGGACTCCAAAATCCTTTTAACGCCATCTATTGAGATTCCTACTTTCTCAGCAATTTCTGTAGGGGTTGGTTTTCTTCCTAAATCTTTCTGTAAAGCTGTGCTAGCCTTAAATACTTTACTTGCCTGCTCAAGCACATAAACAGGAACTCTAATAGTTCTTGTTTGGTCTAACAATGCTCTGGAAATGGCCTGGTGAATCCACCACGAAGCATAAGTAGAAAATTTAAAACCTTTTGTATGATCAAATCTCTCAACAGCTCTCATTAGACCTACATTCCCCTCTTGAATTAAATCTTGAAGAGCTAGTCCTCTACCTATATATCTCTTTGCTATGCTGACAACAAGTCTTAAGTTCGCTTTAACAAATCTTTCCTTTAATGAATTTGCAAGATTTGTATATGCCCTTATGTAACCCTCTACTTCGGCAACCCGCCTTTTCTGGCCACCCTTAAGAGAAAGGAGTTTCTTCTTCTGTGTAGGAGTTATTTTAGATGATTTCACTTTCTCTAACAACTCCGTATATGTTAAAGCGTGAAGTTCAGATTTTTTTATTTTTGCGGAGACTTCTACCTCTTGTTTAGATTTTAATAGTGGTTCCAAAGACATATCTTTGAAATATACATAAAGCAATCTGTACTGCTCGTCGGGAACCCAATCCTTTTTTTTAGATTTACCAGCACCTTTCAGAGTAGTTTTTTGATACTCCTCCAAGAGGGCTTTGTCATCTAAATCATTATTGGTGGAATCATCTTTATTCTCTGATTGATTCACTTCATGTTCGTTAGAACTCATAATAAAAACCTTTATTTATATAAAATTAATCGACCTAATTATACAATTTTTAAATTGATAAGTATACAAAAACTGGCCCGGAAGGGGTCGAACCTCCATTACTTGGACCAAAACCAAGAGTCCTGCCATTAGACGACGGGCCAATCCTTAACAGGATACAGAAGAAAATTATAATTTCAATCAAAGGTAAAATGCCAGCCTTCAAATGACTCAGCCTTTATAGTTGAAAAATCCCCAGAAGATTCAATATATTTTATTATTTCTCTACAATCCTGATTGTCATCAATCACGCAGAAGATAGTTGATCCGCTCCCAGTAATTGAATAGGAGTCAAGACCTAGCCCCTTTAGTACATCAAATATCTCTAAATAAATATTATTACTAGAAATCAATAAGGGAGTGAAGTCATTTTGTAGAACAAATTTCTTTCCATTAATCAAAGACTCTTTGTTTATGTGCCAATTCGTGTTGCAATTATCGATCCTTTTACTTCTTTCTTCCTGATTGTCCCACAAGTCATAGAGAGAACGAGTATCCGAATGGATCCCAGGCAGAATAAGGAGGTAGTTAATCTTTTTTTTTATTTCAAAAGGCTCTACAATTTCGCCCCTACCTGAAACTCTTGAAGTTCTCGAGTACAGAAAAAAGGGAACATCTGAACCTAACTCTAAGGCAATGTTGCTTAAAGCAGCAAAGTCATCAATCTGGAACAACTTTGAAAGACCAATAAGGGTCGAAGCCGCATTGCTACTACCTCCCCCCATTCCAGAACCTAATGGAATTCTTTTTTTTACTGATATCCTAATGGGTCGGTTAATCTGAAAGTAAGTTAAAAATTTTAATGCTGCTTTAACAATAAGGTTGTCATCAAAGCTAACTATATTTCCTGGGAAGTTCAGTTCAACTAGGTTCTTGCCACTCGATAGCTCTATAGAGATTTCGTCATAAAAATCAATCGGTTGGATTAAAGAACTGATATTGTGATAGCTGTCCTCTCTTTTATTTAGAATAAGCAAATCTAAATTAATTTTAGCCGGTGATAGGACTTTAATCTTCTCGATCATTATTGTTTTTATATACCACAAGTATCAATTAAACAAAATTACCTTATACAATCCTTGACATATCATAATTTTAGGTTTTGTTTAATATGTGAAGATGAAAACATCCAAATCTAATCTGATGTTTAAAAATGCCAAGAAAGTTATACCTGGTGGAGTCAATAGCCCAGTTAGATCTTTTAATGCTGTTGGAGCATCTCCTGTTTATATAAAAAGAGCGAAGGGCTCATACCTGTTTGATGAAGATGGAAATCAATACATAGATTACATAAACTCTTTTGGTCCTCTTATATTTGGTCATTCTAAAAAAGAGATTGCTGAGGCTGCTATTAAAGCAATTGGATATGGTACAACTTTCGGTGCTTGCCATAAAAATGAAATCAAGCTTGCTAATCTCATAAAATCTAAAATCCCCACAATGGAGATGACTAGACTAACTAGCTCTGGTACAGAGGCGACAATGAGCGCCATAAGGCTTGCCAGAGCATTCACGAAAAGAGATAAAATTATAAAATTTGAAGGGTGTTATCATGGTCACGTTGATCACCTTTTAGTTAAAGCTGGTTCAGGGCTCACAACATTTGGATCACCATCCTCTCCGGGTGTTCCAAAAGATTTCACCAAACATACATTAATCTCAGAATTTAATAATTTCGAAAACCTTGAAAGAATATTCAAGAAAAATAAAAATAAAGTAGCAGCCATTATTCTAGAGCCTGTTCCCGCAAATATGGGAGTCATCATACCTGAAAATCAATTTCTTAAAAAAGTTATAGAGCTTGCCCATGCAAACAAATCACTAGTTATTTTTGATGAGGTCATTACAGGTTTCAGGCTCTCGATTGGCGGAGCACAAAAATACTACAATTTAAAGCCCGACATTACATGCATAGGAAAAATTATTGGCGGCGGTTTCCCAATAGGTGCTTTTGGAGGGAAAAAAGATATCATGTCTATGCTTTCACCATTAGGTCCGGTCTATCATGCAGGTACTTTGTCAGGAAATCCAGTTGCAGTTGCTGCAGGAATTAAGACAATTGAGCTTTTAGAAAAAAATGAGAGCAGAGTATATAAAGATATGGAAAGAAAAGCTGCTCGGATAATGAATGAGGTTAACGACCTAAACCTGAAATCCATCAAAATTAACCAACTAGGGTCACTGCTCACTTTTTTTATCACAAATCAAGAATCTGTTAAGAATTACAGAGATGTATTGAAATGTGATACAAAACTGTACGGAAAATTATTTTCTAAATTATTTTCATCTGGAATCATGATTCCACCATCACAATTTGAAGCAATGTTTATATCCGCTTCTCATACCAATAAAGATATAACTCAAACTCTTGTTGCTTTAAAGCAAAGTTTTAAGATATTAGGGTTAAAATAATTGAGAAAAAGCAATTTATGGATGAAATTTATTGTAATTGGCTCAGAATTAGCCATTATGATTCTTGCAGGTCTTTTTATTGGTAATAAAATAGATTTATACTATGATAAAACACCAATTTTTACCATATTAGGTATTATTCTAGGATCAATAGGGGGCTTTAGCTTAATGATTAGGTTACTTAAAAGATTGAGCACTGAAAATGTTAAAAAAAAATAGTTTATTTAATCTTGCTTCAATAAATTTAGCAATTATCACATACTTAGCTTTTCTCTACACAAAAGAGTTGTTTGCTCAGGGAATTTTTGTTGGAATAGTTTTAAGCTATATGAATATAAAGAGCACCCAAATCATAGCAAAATTCTTCACGGAGACACAAAGAAGTAAATCTTTTATCTTTATATTAACAATTCTGAAGATAACTGTATTAGCAGGAATAGCCATTTACGTCTTAAGAACATTATCCATAGATTTAATTGGATTTTTAGTAGGTTTTAGTGTAATTTTAATTGTGTTTATTCTACTAAATCAAGGAAAATAGTATATGAGTGCAGCTTTAGAACATGCTCAATGGACTGAACTTTTAGGTGTAAGCAATTTTGATCATATTATTGGATCTGGAATTGTAGTTATCATATTAGTTGCAGTTTCTTTAAAAATTAAAAAACACTGTCTAAATAATGACGCAATAATTCCATCAGAAAAGTTTAATGTTACAAATTTTTTTGAATTTTTAGCTCTGGATTTTTTATTAGATCTACTAACGAATATATTTGGTAGTGAAGAAAAGGCTAAGAAATTCCTTCCCCTTCTAGGAGGCTCATTCTTATTTATATTTATTTCGAACCTGCTGGGAATATTCCCTGGCTTTTATCCTGCATCTCAGAATTTAAACTCCACACTTGCGTGCTCTCTCGTTATTTTTGTTGCATATAACTACCTAGGGTTCAAAGAGCATGGTGTTGGATACCTTAAGCAATTCATGGGGCCTGTAATTTATTTAGCTCCTCTAATGATTTTTATTGAGGTTGTAAGCCACCTTGTTAGACCCGCGTCGCTTTCATTAAGACTATTCTGGAATATGTTTGGCGATCATTTGGTTTTACAAATCTTTTCTAACTTAACACCGTACATCGTTCCTGCAATTTTTATAGGACTTGGTGTCTTTGTTTCTTTTCTGCAGGCTTTTATTTTTACTATTTTATCAAGTATATATATATCACTTTCAACAAGTCATGATCATTAAATACAAGGAGGAACACAATGAAGAAATTTACAATATTTGCATTTAGCATGTTAGCTGTACTTTTTCTTTTTACACCAGAAGTTTACGCTGCATCATCAGATGGTGAAGCAATTTCTGGACTAGCGCTTGGAGCTGGACTTGGTATAGGTCTTGCAGCTGCAGGTGGAGCTATAGGCCAGGGGAAAACTATGGATGCTGCTTTAAATGCGATAGGTAGAAATCCTGGAGCTGCTGGACAGATTCAAACACCAATGATTATTGGTTTAGCTTTAATTGAGTCACTAGTTATCTATGCTCTTGCTATAACATTCTTATTGCAAAGTAAAATATAAATAAGTTTATAGTCTTAAAAGAAGGTAGGTTGAGTCTTACCTTCTTTTAAAAGAGTCAGTATAAAGACAAAGCTTACCGATAGACTTTCTTTCTTTTATTTGTGTCATTGGACTAAGAAAGTCCAACATATGAAACATTGAAGGCTTAGAGAGTTTGATTGCTCCCTTATTGTACAAATCACTAATACCCTCTAAACAATTGAGGTTAAAGTTCTTGTTCCCTCTCGCAAAGGGTCCCCAAAAAATTCCAATAATATCACAGCCTTTTAAAAGAATCTTGTTAGTTTGGATGCTTGAGATATCCCCTGAAGCAAATCCCATTACGAGCAGTTTTCCTTCCCATTCAATAAAGCTTAAAGAATCATTAGTATAAGAGCCGCCCACCGTATCATAAATAATATCAAACTTTTTCCCTTTAAATTCCTGCAAAGACTCTTTTAAATTATCATCTCTGGTTAGTACTAAATCATCTGCGCCGTAATCCTTACACATAGATAGCTTATCTTGAGATGAAGCTACTGCGGTAACATGACAATCAAATGCTTTCGCTATCTCGATTCCCGACAAACCAATACCACCAGAAGCTCCTAGGATAAGTACTTTATCATTTGCTTTGATTCTAGCTCTTTCAATTAATGCGTAATAAGAAGTTCCATAGTTGATAGTCATACATGCCGCAATATCAAAAGGCATTTCCTTCAACTTCTTAATTACAAAGCTTTTATTAACTCTTACTTGCTCAGAAAAACCACCCCACTTGGATAGAGCCACTACTTCATCTCCTAACTTAAAGTCTTTAACATTTCTACCTACCTGATGTACAACTCCAGAGACCTCAAGACCGGGAGTAAAAGGTAGATTTGGAGTATCCTGATATTTACCCTCAGCAGCCAATATATCTGCAAAGCTTATTCCACAGCAATAGACCTCTATTAATATTTCGTCATCACTCAATTTACCCAGCTCTATAGATGAAAACTCTAGATAATCTAATGAGCCGAATTTGTCTTGTTTAACTAAATTTGTTTTCATAATTTCTGAATTAGCTTTTTAGCAAGCTTAAGTCCTTCTTCTTTCATTGTAACACTTCCTTCCAGCTGTTCATCGAATATTTCCAATAGGATTTCTTTAAATTTTGGTCCAGGCTCAAGGCCCAGACTAATCAAATCATCTCCATTAACGAGTGGGTCAGGCTTAATTGGCTCATTGCTTAATTCTTCAATCTTGTTATTTGTAAAATCAAGAAGACTTAAGTCTCCATGGCTGGCTAAGCAATCAGCCTTATGAAGTCTTAAATGCAGGTCAAAATTATCAATAGAAACAAATTTTTTAAAAGTACTTTTTTTCATATCTTTGATATTGCCAAATTTCATATGCTCAGCAACTAATAGTTTGATATCCGCTATTTGTTTATTAGAGAACTTCAATCTTTTACAAATTTTCTCAGCCATAGATGCTCCGACATATTCATGTCTGTTAAATCTCACCCTATCCGTCTTTGTGTAGGTTTGAGGCTTTCCTATATCATGAAGAAGAGCCCCTAAAGCCAATGTTGATAAGAACTCTCCGTCTTCTTCTAATTTATCTAGGACTAAACAGGTATGCACAAAGACATCTCCTTCTGGGTGAAACTCAGGTGGTTGAGCTACTCCCTTTAGTTCTTCAATTTCAGGAATGATATATTTCATGAGCCCATAATCACTTAAGACTCTAAGGCCTCTTCCTGAGTTCTTGCCTGTAATTATTTTTACAAACTCCTCTCTTATCCTTTCAGCGCTGACGTTTTGTATCTTGTCAGCCATATTAATTATTTCAGATTCTGTTTCTTTCTCAATCTTTAAATCGTACTTGTTTGAAAACCTTACCGCTCTCAAAATCCTTAAATTATCTTCTAAAAATCTCTCCTTAGGGTTACCTATAGTGCTAAGGGTCTTTGACTCTATATCTTCAAGTCCATTCGAAAAATCAGTTACTTCAAGCGTATCAGGATCCAACAAAAGACCATTAATAGTAAAGTCTCGTCTTTGAATATCCTCCTTACAACTCTTAGTATATTTGACCTCGACTGGGTGCCTTCCATCCTCATATTCCATGTCCTCTCTGAAGGTTGCAACTTCAAAAAACATATCATCTTGAATAACCAACATGACGCCAAATGATTGACCTACAGGTTTAGTTCTCTTGAAAATCTTTTTAATCTCGTCAGGTCTTGCAGAAGTAGAAATATCAAACTCTGAGGGCTCCACATTCATACACAAGTCCCTAACAGCACCACCAACAATAAAGGCCTGATGGCCATTATTTTTAAGTTCGGAAACAATAGACTTCGCCGCTTTAAATTTAAGATTATCCTTTAATAGTTGATTGAAAAGTTTCATTTTTATATTGCTTTAACCGCTACTAAAGTATACTATAGACAAAATCTAGTTTAAATAACCCATAAAATGAAGATTGAACTTATAGAACGAATTCTAAAGAAAAATGGTGCCGCATTAGCATACCAATTGCTAGATGGAATGAACTGGAAACAGCTCACTTTCAATGATATATCGTCAAATATTGACTATATAAAATCCTATTTGACTAAGAATAATATTATAAATAAGAAGATTTTAAGTATCTCCGCTAACTGTCTGGAATCTTACATATTAGAGTCTTCATTGGCACAGATGGGCTCATCTATGAACTTCGCAAACAAGAAGACATTGCTCGATATTCAATTTAATTTAGATTTTGATATCATCATCGTAGATGCCGTTAATGACATAGAAGATAACTATGTCCTACAAAACATTACCAAGGATAAGCAAATAATATCGATAAAGAACTTCAAAAACTCAAAGGAGTTAAAAAATAGATGTATTTCACTTCAAAGTATCTACAAGATAGGTCTACTGTCTAAAAGAAGCCCGAACAAAGAAGACAACGAAATAAAAATCTCCAGATCTGAAGAAATTTCTTTCTTACATGGGAGCAAAATCAATCATTACAGAATAGAAGATTTAGATAACTTTATCAAAAAAAATAGTCCTGTTTTTCTATCTTTTGGTAAAAATGAATTTTCTACATCTCTCTATCTTGAGAAAGACCTGTTCTCAAAAACATTAAACCTCTTACTTCTTCAATTTAAAAGTAAGTTTACTAATAATTCTTCTTTGGATTCTTTAATTTCTCATTCGAATGAATTAATGCCAGTCAACTTGATAATAGACAAGACAAGCCTAAAAGAGTTAATAAATATTTGCTATGTTAACAAAGTTAAGTTTTCCGAACTTACTGGAACAAAGATTAAGAGAGTAATAACTTACATGCTGGAAAAAAACGACAACCTAGAGCTTCTAACAAAGGAAAAAATTAACATAATCAGCCTTGAAGATTAAGGATTCTTGGAAAGATTCTTTGCCATAGGGAATATCTCACTAATTACATTGGCTATGGCAATTGCAATATCCATATGCTCCTTTTGTGTGCCATTAGAGCTTCTGAGTTCTATATAATGAACCCAGCTCCTAATAGTCCCATTCATGTACATCCTACTTACAGTATTTCCTTCTGGAAGGACTGACCTGGCTTGTTCCTTCGCTATTCCTTTATCAATAGCCCAAACATATGTTTCTTTGGCTAGAGCTATAAGCTCTTTCTGTTTTTCTCTCCACTGATCTGATAATTCTAAATCATTTGTTTCCAAAGAGTTCTGCCTATTCTTAGTATCTTGAAGTCTTGCATCTCTTATAACAAAAGATAAATCTTTTGTTGGGTCTGCATATCTTTGACTAAACTCTTGGAAGCTAAAGGATCTATGACGCAATATTTGCCTAGCTATGTCCCTTGTAGTCTCAATCTCTATACATGCGCTTACCATTTCAAGAGGTGACCAATGCTTATTGCTTATCAAATAGTTAATAAGCTTTTCGCTTGTCTCGTTATTTATTTGATTTGATGGATTTGATACTCTTGCACAAAAAGCTACTAGCTCCTGTATGTTAGAAATTCCGTCTTCTAAAAATTCCTCTGTTGGCTTAGAAAAACTTACCAATCTTATATTCAAACTAAATTATCCCCCAAAATATCATTGATTGAGTCTAGATATCCTTCATTGTTATCATAGATAAAGTTAGTCCTTTCAAAAGAAAAATCCGATTCCATAGAACTCGAACAAGCTATTGTAGTATTTTTTGTCCTTCTTTCGATAATATCAATAAAAGAAATGGTAACAGGTGAGAGAAAATTGTCTGCAAAAATTATCAAATTCTCGCATCCATTCAACATCATCCAAGAGTCCCTTAAATCCCACTGAGAGAACTCTTGACCAATGAATGGAATGCTGGGTTTGAGTATATTCTGACCACAAGAGTTACAAATATACTCATCTTCATTTTCAATAATTAATCTACTCTCTTTATCCATTCCACATTCAGAACAGTAAAACCAGTTAACATTACCTTCAAGTTCTATAAGTTTTTGAGCCCCATTAATCTTTAGAAGGCCATCAATATTTAGATTTATTATTCCCAAAACTTGATCTGATTTCTCTATATTAAGTATTTTTTTATAATTAGACGACAAATTCAATACGCCCAACTTTTCAAAAACCTTTCCAAAGTAATCCAAAAACTTATACCTTGTATTTTGATCCGATCTGAAACTTTTAATTTCAGGTCTTAATTCATAACTTAAGAGCTTCTCTAATTCTCCATCCATATAAAAATTTTTTTCTAATAAAATAACAATATTTTTAATTATACACCTCTGATATCTCCCCAAATCAGTTTATGAATCTGAGGAATGACCCTTACATCTAAATTATCCTTGAGAGTTAAATCAGCCAGGTTCTTTAGGCTAGACCCATAGACAGGTTGGAAGATTACTTTTGCACTAAAATTATTTTTTAGGACTACATTCCTTGCATATTCATAATCAGTTAAGTCTTTGATTACAAACTTTATCTGATCTTTTAGTCCCAAAGACCTAAGAATAGAAAAATTAGTCTTTTTAACCATTCCTGAACCTGGACATTTGCAATCCATGCTTATTAAAACAGAAGGGTCCTCAAATATTGGCATAGGACTTATATACCCTGCTGTTTCAAGGAGAATTTTATAATCTTTTTTTAATAACTGATCTACCAAACATACCAAACCTTCTTGTTGGTCTAGCGGTTCCCCGCCTGTAATACAGATATTTTTACATCTAATTTCCTCTATAGAACTTAATATATTATCTACTGTATCTTCACTATAATCATCACCCTCTACAGCGTACATAGAATCACACCATGAGCAGCGCAGACTGCATCCAAACAATCGCAGAAAGATTGTTGGAACTCCAACCTGAAGCCCTTCACCCTGTATAGAATAAAATATCTCGTTAATCTTTAATTTCATAATTCTTAGTGTTTGGAAAATCCATTAGATTCTCAGAAACTGCTCTTTCCACTAAAGGATCTGGAAAGCCAGCCTCTTCAAACCCTCTTGCTCTCAATAAATTTGCATGGTCATTAGAAGTAGGCGGGTATTTGCCATCATAGCTTGTATGAGAAAACGAGAGAGCCTTCCAGCATAGGCTTGGAAGTTCTTTTGCCATCAATACAATCTCTGACTTCTTTAAATCTATGAGCGGCGTTAAAATCTTTATCTTTCTTTCCATAGATAGAAAGATAGTCTCCTCGAGGCTTTCTACAAAGATTTTTCTGCAGTCAGGGTATCCACCAAAATCCTCTTGGCAAATCCCAGTAATCATTGTGTCGATATTCATTGAGTAGGCTTTGTTTGCGGCTATTGATAAAAATAATAAATTTCTAGCTGGGACAAAAGTTTTCTGTATACCTTCAGAAAAATCTTCTAGTGTCGGGAACTGATCAAGGGGAATCTTCTTGTTTGTCAAAGGAGAGTCTCCGGAGAATAGTGGGCCAATCGATAGGACTTCATGATTTTCAACTTGAGCTAGTTGTGCAGCTTTTTTTGCAGATTCAACTTCAATACTATGAAGCTGATCATAATCAAAAGTTATGGCTGAACATTTGTACCCTTTTCTAATAGCCCAGAAAAGGCATGTTATTGAATCTTGTCCACCACTTAAAATAACTAATGCATGTTTCATAAAATTGTTCAATAATATTATATATTCATGGACTCAATTAGAAAAATTAATTTTAGTGATTTTACAACCATCAGCAAGTTAGAAAGAGATGTATTTAAAGATTGTTGGTCAAAAAAAATCATAGAAGACCAGATAAATCATGTAAATGCTATAAATCTCTTATTAATTGAAAAGAATCAGGTTCTAGGCTATATATTTGCGCAAAACTATACAGACTTCGTTGAAATACAAAGAATTGGTGTGTCTAAAAAGGCAAGGAGAAAAAGAATTGGAGAAACACTAATAAAAGAAATAGAAATTATTGCTGCCCAACTAAATATTAATAAAATTCTTTTGGAGGTTAGAAAAGATAATCTTCCAGCTATAAAATTGTATCAAAAACTACAGTTTGGGATAGACTCTATTAGGAAGAAATATTATGCGCTTGACAATGAGGACGCCATATTGATGTCCAAAGAACTAACCTGAGCCTTTGTACCTTCCATGAACTGACTCTAGTACAGAGGTCATTTCACCTATAGTACAATACTCTCTAACAGCACTTAATATGCTAGGCATTATGTTTTCTTTCTTCTGTGCCGCCTTTCGTAAAGACTCTAGGCACTCGCTGACTTTTTGACTGTTCCTTTCTGCTCTAACAATTGCCAACCCTGCATTTTGATTCTCCTCTAAATCCTTATCTATTCCTTGAATAGCAGGTAATTCTTCTTCGTCAGCCTTAAAATCATTTACTCCAACAATAATTCGTTCTTTCTTCTCAAGCTCAATTTGGAAATCATAAGCTGAGTTCTCTATTTCACTTTGTATATAATTATCTTCAATACACTTCACCATTCCGCCTTTATCTTTTATAATCGTCAAATACTCATATACTTTTTCCTCAATCTCATCAGTTAAATTCTCAACAAAATAGGACCCCGCAAAGGGATCAATGGTATTACCCACCCCGGACTCATAAGCAATAATCTGCTGAGTTCGAAGTGCTATCGTTGCAGACTCTTCTGTTGGCAAACCTAAAGCTTCATCAAAGGAATTAGTATGGAGCGATTGAGTACCCCCAAGAACTGCAGCCATAGCTTGCATAGCGGTCCTGACTATATTATTTAAAGGTTGTTGTGCAGTTAAAGTAACTCCACCAGTCTGTGAATGAGTTCGGAACTTACAGGCACTATCGCTTAATACATTAAAATCACTCCTAAGTATATTGGCCCATATTCTTCTCGCTGCACGATATTTTGATATTTCCTCGAAAAAATTACCATGAACTGCAAAAAAGAATGAGACTCTCTTGCATATCCCCTCAATATCTAATTTTCTTTCTTTTGCAATTTTTAAATACTCTATTGCGTCGGCCAACATAAAAGCTACTTCTTGTACTGCAGTTGAGCCAGCCTCTCTTATGTGGTAACCACTAACACTAATAGGGTTCCATTTTGGAACAAAATCCTTGCAATACTCCATCAAGTCAACGCTGATCTGCACAGAAGGATTTGGTGGAAAAGCATACGTACCTCTCGCAATAAATTCTTTTAATAAATCATTTTGAGTTGTTCCCATTATCTTGTCAGCTGGAACACCTTGCTTCTCAGCAGTCACTATATACATAGCTAACAACATAGAAGCTGTAGCGTTAATTGTCATCGAAGTTGAAACCTTATCTAAAGGTATGCCCTGAAACAAGATCTCCATGTCCTTTAAAGAATCAATTGCAACTCCAACTCTTCCAACTTCCCCTTTACTTACAGGGGCATCTGAGTCATAGCCCATCTGAGTAGGTAAATCAAAAGCAACACTAAGGCCAGTTTGACCCTTATCAAGAAGATACTTAAACCTTTGATTTGTTTCTTTTGCAGATCCAAAACCTGCATACTGTCTCATTGTCCAGAATCTTCCTCTGTACATAGTTGGTTGGACACCTCTTGTAAAAGGAAACTCTCCAGGAAGAGAGTTTTTCTTGTCTAAATCTTCCGGAACATCTTCTTTGGTATAAAATCTCTCGATTTTAATATCTGAAGTTGTACGAAACTCTTCTTTCCTTTCTTTTAATTTATTTTTATTTTTTTCTTCCCAATCAATCTTATTCATAACTAAGATACCCTGACTATGTTTTCCCTAGCTAAAGCTATCAATGAATCCTTATATTTACTTTTGCTTAAAGATTCAATTGCCAATATTGCTTTAGAACTATACTTATTTGCTAACTTTAAAGTTTCTTCTACTGCATTATTTTCCAATACAAAATTATACAGAATATCCAAGTTCTTTCTATCAAAATCTTTTTCTATCAAGATCTTAGTTATCTTGGACCTCTTTCTTGTCGAAGTAGCATCAAGTGCAATCAAAATAGGAAGGGTAACCTTCCCCTCTTTAATATCTTCCATAGTATTTTTTCCCATCTGTTTTGCATCGCCCAGAAGGTCCAATGCATCATCAACCAGCTGATATGAAATACCAAGATTAGTTCCATATTGCCTTAATCCTTTCAATTTATTGGGGTCTTGGGTCGAGAGTAGCGCGCCAACTTCCGCTGAGGATGAAACCAATGAGGCTGTCTTCAACTTTATCATTTTAAAATAAATATCTTTATTAAAGCTTATTAGTCTTTTTGAAATCATAATATCTAATATCTGTCCATTTGCTAACTCAGAGGCAGCATTAGTTACAGATGCCATAACTTTATTGTTTTGACACTTATTAATTAAAAATAAAGACCTAGCAAGTAAAAAATCTCCAACCAAAACACTTGCATGATCTCCCCAAATCTTATTTACAGATTTTAAACCTCTACGAATTTTTGCTTGGTCAACTATGTCATCATGAATTAGTGAAGCATTGTGAAGCAATTCTACAGAAGCTGCGGCTGATAATATCTTCTTATTCATCTTTTTCTTAAGCGAAAGTGCTGACAATAAAACAATTGAGGGTCTTAATCTCTTCCCAGGTCTAAGTATCAAGTGCTTTATTATATCAAAAGACATTCTTATATCTTCCGGTATCTCTTCGTTAAGTAACAATTCAACACTATCAAGATGACTCAGAATAGGCTCTTTGATTGACGAGGAATCCATTTTTGTAAGTTATCAGAAATAAGAAATAAGTCAAAATCCTAAAAATTAATATAAAATAGAATCTATGACTATATATGACTACATCTTCACATTAATACTTCTATCTTTTAGTTTCTGTGGGTTCTTCTTTGGAATTGTAAAATCTTTCTCTAAGCTTTTCTGCTTACTTGTTCCCTTCTTTGTTTCATTTATTGGTGCCACCCAATTCAATGAACAATTAGTTTACAACTATGGTTTTTATAGCGGCACAGGTTCACATATTTTATCAAGTCTGATTTTGTACGTAGGCTTATACTTGATATTTAAATCTTTCTTTTTTTTAATTGAAACAGTTTTATCATACGCAAACCTTTCCTTAGTTAACAGAGTTCTTGGCCTAATTACCGGTCTATTGCTTGGAATAGCCTCTGGGTGTTTGTTTTTAATAGTAACAAAAAAAATCTTCGATAATGAGAGTTTCTTCTACGATAAAATTACAGGATATTTATTTTTTCTTTTCCAAATATAAGTGTATCCTTTTAAAGTGAAAGAGAAGTTAACAGCTTACCAATACCTCCTTAAAGATAAGCTCGCCGGTGATAAAAACAGAGAATTAATTGCATTACTTAAAGATTTAAAGCTTGCTGGAAGACAAGTAAGTAAGGAATTAAACACAGGTGCACTTGCAGGCTCCCTAGGTGACTATACTGGTTCAAAGAATTCCCACGGAGAAAAAGTAAAGAAGCTAGATCTAATAGCTAATAATTTATTTATTAAATCTTTAGAGAATGGTGGAAATTGTGCTGGAGTTGTATCTGAGGAAAATGATAAAATCTTACTATTTAACAACGAGAATTCCAAAAATGCAAAGTATCTTGTCTTGATTGATCCCCTCGATGGTTCTTCAAATATTGACGTAAATGTGCCTGTTGGCACAATTTTTTCGATTCTTAAAAGACCTAGGGGTGTAAAGAAACTTTCTACTAAAGATTTTTTACAAGAGGGGAAAAAACAAGTAGCTGCAGGATATATCATATATGGTTCCTCAACAATATATGTTTTAACTGTAGGTAAAGGAGTAGACGCATTTACACTAGATCCATTTGTTAATGAATTTTATGTTTCTCAGACTAATATTAAGATACCAAACAAAGCTAGAATGTATTCTGTCAATCAAGGTAATTTTTTTGAATTTCCGCTTCCTCTGCAAGAATATATTAGATGGTGCGAGCAGAATGATCAAAAAACTGGGAGACCTTATTCACTTCGATATGTTGGTTCTATGGTAGCCGACCTACATAGAAGCTTACTTAAAGGAGGTCTCTTCATATACTCTCAATCAAAGAATGCACCAAAAGGTAAACTTAGGCTAATGTACGAATGCAATCCGATGGCCTTCATTATTGAACAGGCGGGCGGTTTAGCAACGAATGGGAAGAAGAACATACTCAGCATTAAACCGAAATCCATCCATCAGATTTCGCCAATATTCATAGGTTCTAAAGAAATGGTTGAACTAGTGACTAAGTATCTAAGAAGCAAGCTGCTTAACTAAGCAATAGTTATTTTCTTATTTAGGTATACATCTTGGACTGCATTTAGAATCCGTATCCCTTCATCCATAGGCTTCTGAAAAGCCTTTCTTCCTGTTATCAAGCCCATTCCACCTGCACGTTTATTAATAATTGCGGTTTTAACGACTTGGGCAATATCATTATCTCCAGAAGCGCCACCTGAATTAATCAAGCCCGCTCTTCCTGACAAACAATTCAGAACCTGGTATCTGTTTAAATCGATAGGATGGCTCGATGTAAGTTCGGTATACACCTTCTTGTGAGTTTTTCCAAAATTCAACTCATCAAAGCCTCCATTATTTTCGGCAAGTTTTTGTTTAACTATATCTGCTTGAATTGTTGCCGATAGATGGTTAGCTTGGCCAGCTAGATCAGCACTCAAGTGATAGTCCTTCTTGTCTGTTTTAAATGATGAATTTCTTAAATAAGCCCAAAGTATCGTAACAAGTCCTAAAGAGTGCGCATATTCAAATAGTTCGGCAACTTCTTGTATCTGCCGACTGCTTTCCTCTGAACCAAAATAAATAGTGGCACCTACACCAACCGCCCCCATATTAAATGCCTGATCAACAGAAGCAAAACGAATCTGGTCATACTGGTTAGGGTAAGTTAAGAACTGATTATGGTTTAATTTTAAAATAAAAGGAATTTTATGTGCATACTTTCGAGAAACAGAACCTAAGACCCCCAGAGTCGACGTTACAGCCCCACATCCACCCTCAATTGCAAGTCTAATAATGTTTTCAGGATCAAAGTATATCGGGTTAGGAGCAAATGATGCACCTGCAGAATGTTCAACTCCTTGATCAACGGGGAGTATCGACAAATAACCAGTTCCACCTAATCTGCCATGGGTAAATAAAGTTTGTAAATTTCTCATTACAGCATTGGACCTATCGGAACCACTCAGGACCCTATCAACAAAATCGGGGCCCGGCTTAATGAGGTTTTTGGAATCTATTGTCTTACATTCATGATTTAAAAGATAGCTAGCTTCATCACCAAGAAGGCTTTCAATCCAATTTAAATCATTCTTTGAACTCTTTTTCATTCTATTTTTTAATTATAAGTTATTAATCCAAAATTTCTATACCTGGCAGATTACTTCCCCCTAAATATTCCAACAAAGCACCACCACCAGTGGACATATGAGAAATCTCAGATTCTAGAACTTCTGCTTTTCTTATCGCCGCTATAGTCTCGCCACCTCCTACAACCGAAGTAGCCCCTCTCCATGTTGCTAGGGCAACAGCTCTAGCCACGTGAATTGTCCCCGAGGAATACTGTTCAAATTCAAAAACTCCCATTGGACCATTCCAGAATATATACCCTGGTCCTTTCACAATTGAGTTAAACAACTCAATTGTCTTGGGTCCAATATCTAGAGCCATATAATCATCTGGGATTTCTATATCTGATATTAAGCACTGACTTTTCCGATCAAAAGATCTTGAGATTACATGGTCGATTGGAAGAATTATTTTTTCTTTATATCTTGAATAAACATCTCTAACCCAATCTAGCATTTCTTCTTCATAAATTGAATTGCCAATATTAATACCATTTGCTTTCAAGAAAGTATAAGCAGCTCCTCCTCCAACTATAATTTTGTCAGCACTCTCTAAAAGATTACCGAGTGCTGATATTTTGTCTTTTATTTTGGAGCCACCAATTATTACCAAGAAAGGGTGCTCAGGCTTCTCCATCATTTTAGAAACAAAACTAAGCTCCTTATCAACTAGAAAACCACTTATTTTATCAACAAAACTTTTAGCCATTCCATAAGTAGAAGAATGTGCTCTATGCGATGTTCCAAAAGCTTCATTCACATATATTTCAGCTAAGTCTGACAACGAGGAAGAGAAAGATTCATCATTTAGAGTTTCTTCCTTATGGAATCGAAGATTCTCAAGCATTACAACTGAACCATTAGGTAGATCGTCCAACTTGCTCGCCAAATTGTTTCCAATAAAATCTTTAACAAACATAACCTCTTTATCAATCAGGTCTGACAATCTTCTAGATACAATTTCTAATGATAATTCTTTTACAACTTTTCCGTTTGGCCTACCAAGATGGGACCCCAAAATGACTTTAGCTCCAGCATCAATTAGAAAATCAATAGTGGGCAAAGCTCTTCGAATCCTATAATCTTCTCTAATAGATTCAGTTTCAATATCGATTGGAACATTAAAATCAACTCTTACAAATACTTTCTTGCCTTTATAAAAAGACTTCGGAAAATCCGAAATAACCTTCTTTTTATTCAAGTGAGCTCCCAATCTTAATTGCCAAATCAAGGACTCTTGATGAATAGCCATATTCATTATCGTACCAAGCAATAACTTTTATAAAGTTGTCACCTATAACACTTGTTCCAAATGGATCAAAAACTGCAGAATGCTTATTCTTTAACATGTCAATAGAAACTGCGGCTTCTGGTGCTATATCGAGATAGTCGACAAGAGATGTCTTAGAAGCATCTTCGAAAGCTAAATTAATTGCTTCAATAGATGCTGAGTCTTTTATTTGGGCAACAAAGTCAACCATGGAAACATTCGGAGTTGGCACTCTTACAGAAATAGCGGACAACTTCCCCTTTAGGTCTGGAAAGATTTGTTCTATCGCCTTGGTTGCTCCAGTACTTGTAGGAATCATTGACAATCCTGCCGCTCTAGTTCTTCTAAGATCAGAATGAGGGGAATCTATAATTCTTTGGTCATTTGTATAAGAGTGAATTGTAGTCATGTGGCCACTCTCTAATCCAAAATTATCTCTTAGAACTTTAACAATCATTGCTAAGCAGTTAGTTGTACATGAAGCATTTGAGATCACATCATGCTCTTTATGATTATACAAATCATCATTTGCCCCCATTACGGTAGTGAAGTCGATATCTCCCTTTCCAGGTGCAGATATAATAACTTTCTTAACATTCCCACCCAAATGCTGAGACGCCTGTTCCCTAGATGTAAATATTCCAGTGGATTCGACTACAATCTGGCAACCCTCTTCTGACCATCCAATATCAGAAGGAGCTCTTTCAGAGAAAATTTTAATTCTCTTGCCATCAATTGTGATTCCATCAGAATCATGAGACACTTCGTTTTCCAAAATACCAAAAACTGAATCATATTTTAACAAGTGGGCACAGGTCTTTAAGTCTGCTATGTCGTTTATTGCAACAACATCAATCTTGTCAGATAGCAAGGAAATCCTTAAAAGATTCCTTCCTATCCTACCAAATCCGTTAATACCTATTTTAATTGACATAATTTTAACCTTTTCCTTCAGAGAGTTTTTTAATTTTACACTTTTCATAATAGATTTCAAACAATTGAATTTATAAAAATTGCATGATAATGTCACAATTATGGACAAATTAAGAATAGGTGTCGTTGGAGTGACTGGATACACTGGAATTGAACTCCTTAAGATACTAGATAATCATCCGATGGCTGACATTAAATTCGTTGGTGCCAACTCAAACTATGGCCCTTATCTCAGTGACGAAATACCTGGATTAAAATCAAATAATAGAATCAGAATTAAAAGAAATTTAGACATATTAAAACTAAAAAACCTAGACCTAATTTTTTCATGCCTCCCAAGTGGCGGACTAATATCGATTTACAGCAAACTTAAAAAGCTTGAAGCAAAAATAATTGACCTTAGTGGTGATTTTAGACTTACTGATAAAACTCATCAAAAGTGGTACAAGTCCAAAAGAAAGACGGGTACGATAAAAGATTTTCAATATATTCTGCCTGAAATTAATAAAGATAAAATCAAGCAGGGTAAGAACATTTCTAATCCCGGCTGCTATGCCACCTCTATTCTTCTTGCATTACAGCCCTTAGGGTCGACCATGAGAAACTCTGATAGCATAATAGTAGACGCAAAATCAGGGATCTCTGGTGCTGGAAGAAGCGGGCAATCAGAACATAGTTTTACCGAGGCTTCAGAAAACTTATCTACATATAACGTTGGAAATCATAGACATGCTGCAGAGGTAGAGCAATTGATATATATAGAGCATAGAAAGAAAATTAATATAATGATGGTTCCCCACCTAATCCCTATAAAAAGAGGGATTATGTCTAATGTATATATTAGAAAAAATACTTCATTTGATTATGAGAAGACTCTTGATATATTTAAGAAATATTATGCAGATTCTTGCTTTGTTAAGATTGTTAGAGATGGACTTCCAAAAATTAGTGATGTACAGAATACCAATTTCTGCATCTTAGGCATTAAGGTTTTACCTGACAAGAGAACATTACTTATATCTTCTGTTATCGACAATCTTACAAAAGGTGCCGCAGGACAAGCAGTGCAAAATATGAACTTATTGTTTGGGTTGAATGAAGAACTAGGTCTTTAGTTTATCTAGCTGTTCCCTTAGGTCCTCTATCTCTTTATGGATTTTCAATATGTCTTCCCCGCTCGGATCGGGAAGTTGATTATGATACAAATCGGGAACTGCAGATGAAAAGGATTTTCCGACTACTTTACCAGGAACGCCAACAACAGTTGAGTTGTTTGGAATGTCATCGATAACAACAGAGTTAGCTCCAATCTTAGTATTATCTCCAATGTTTAAAGGTCCCAGAATTTTACTTCCTGCACCTACAATTACATTATCTCCAATTGTAGGATGTCTCTTCCCGGGATTCGCACTTACTCCACCTAGAGTAACACCTTGATAAATTGTGACATTTACTCCTATTTCAGATGTCTCCCCAATCACAACACCCATCCCGTGGTCTATAAAAAAACCTTGACCTATTGTTGCGGCTGGATGAATCTCTATACCTGTTAAAGTTCTAACTAAATTGGAAATCATTCTTGCTATCAACTTAAGACCGATTCCCCAAAGGATATTGGCAATTCTATGCCAAAAAATGGCATGGAAACCTGGGTAATTTATCAAAATTTCCAAAAGATTTCTTGCAGCAGGATCTCTGTCGTTAACAGCAGCGATATCTAACTTAATGATTCTAAAAAAACTCATGGCTTAATTAACTATTCTCAAGAATCATTCCATCATTCCCAAAAACCTTGAGATAGTCATAAGTAGTTGACCTCTCGACTGGTCTACGATTAATTTCAAAAGTTAGCCTTCTAAATTCATCTGGAGGAAAATACTGTCCAAACTTTCCACCGGCCGCTGTAGTAATCTTTTCTTCCATAAGAGTGCCACCAAAATCATTTGCTCCAGCATTAAGACAGTACTGGGCAAATTCGGGTCCCTGTTTAACCCAAGAAACTTGTATATTATCTATCCATCCCCTGAAAAATAACCTTGCAATTGCGTACATTTTTAATTGATCTAAATCAGTAGGGCCTTCTCTAGAGATCCCTTTCTTGTAGAGCCTAGTATCCCACGGTATAAATCTCAAAGGAACAAACTCTGTAATTCCTTTAGTTTCTTTTTGAATCTCTCTTAGAATATTAAAGTGCTTTGCCCAATGAAATGGCTTATCAACATGTCCGTACATAATGGTCGAAGTAGTATTCATGCCGGCTTTATGTATTTCTTTAATAGTATGAACCCACTGATCTGTAGTTATCTTTCCAGGAGCAATAATTTGCCTAACATCTTCACTTAAAATCTCTGCAGCTGTACCAGGGAATGTCCCATGTCCAACATCTTTTAACTGAGAAACAAAATCACCTATCGGGATATTTAAGGTTTCGGCTCCATAATGAACTTCAAAAGGAGAGAAGCAATGTGTGTGCATGTCAGGAACAGCATCCTTAACAGACTTAATTATCTCTATATAAAAATTACCATCTATATCTGGATGCATACCACCTTGCATGCAGACCTCAGTTGCTCCATTTGCCCTTGCTTCTAGGACTTTATCTTTAATCTCGTCCATAGTAAGGAAGTAAGCTTTTGAGTCTCCCTCTGCAGCCATGAAATTGCAAAAACCACAATAAGTATCACAAATATTAGTGAAATTAATATTCCTATTTACAACGTAAGTAACGTCATCTCCGACATCTTCCTTACGGATTTTATCAGCCAAAACGACTAAAAGAGAAAGGTCTTTAATATCTTCAATTAAAAAAAGTTCCTCTGCTTCTCGCTCTGAAATTTCTTCTTTTTTGATAGATTTCTCTAAGATGTGAACAATATTCTTTGATCCATTAGCAAAAAGATAATCTAATCCCTTGACTCTGTTGTTCTCAATATCATCAATAATTTTTTTTAAATCATCTTCCATATCTAACTCTAATTCTCTTTAATATATCCTGTTTCGTCAACAAACTTTAACGCCTTATTGTAAATATTATCTGTCAAAAATCTTTTATCCAAATACTCTGGATATATAGGTAGTCTTTCCCTTAGCTGAAAACCATATTCAGAAATATTTTTTTTCATTATATCTAATTGCGGCCATGGACTCTCGGGGTTCACGTAATCTATTGTTATAGGCGAAACACCTCCTAAGTCATTAACTCCTGAAAAAATGTGCAGTGTATATGTTTTTGCATTTAGATTGGGAGGTACCTGGATATTAACATCTTTACCCATTAAAATTTTTGAAATTGCAACCGTCTTAATCATATCTAAATCTGTAGGAACAGGACTACCTTCCATCTTGATTCCAGGCTTTGGACTAAAATTTTGTATTATAATTTCTTGTATGTGACCAAACTCATCGCTTATCCTTTTTAGCTCAAAAATAGAGTCAACTCTTTCTTCCCATGTCTCTCCAATTCCAATTAATATCCCAGTAGTCCAAGGAATACTTAGTCTACCAGCATCAGAAATTGTTTTAATTCTCGCTCTGGGATACTTATCTGGACATCTATAATGTGCTTCGCCAGGATCCATAAGTCTCTCACTTATGCTTTCCAACATAAGGCCCATGCTAGGATTAGAGTTCTTAAATCTTTTTAATTCTTCTATTTTTGCTATCCCAAGATTTGAATGAGGGAAAATCCCCTCCTCTAAACATAACTCTGACATAGCGATCATATAGTCAGATGTTGACTCGTATCCCATCTTATTTAACTCTCTCCTGTACTCTTCATAAACTAGTTCAGGTTTATCACCAGACACAAAGAGCATCTCAGTACATCCAAGCTCTAAAGATTTTTTTGCTGCCTCTAAAACTCTTTCCGGAGAATAAAGTAAATCTCCTTCCCCAGGCTCATACTTAAAAGTACAATACGAACAATTATCTCTACAGAGTTGGGTTAGTGGAATAAAAAAATTCTTGGAAAAACTTATAAGATTACCTTTATATTTAGTTCTGAGAAAATTAGACACGGACATTAATATTGAAACATTTTCAATCTCTATCTGAGTTAGTGCAAGCACATTTTCTCTACTCAAATCCTCTTCATTAAGAGCTTTTTCTAAAGAAACTCTAATCTTAGTATCTAATTCTAAGATATTACCAATAGGTATGTCGTGTGCTTTCAATATCTCAGAGGAATTATGAGAACTTAAAAATATTTTATACGCTTCATTTAAAGATATCATTCTTATCACTTCTCAAAAGGATACTCGGGGTCCTAGTTGATCTTTGATAATTATACCCTCTTATCAAAACAACAGGAACACCTATATCTTTTTCCATTAACAACCCTGCAGCTGAGGATATCTCATCAATTATTGCTACATCCGTATCGTATAAGGGATTTTTATATATATCTTTCTTATATTTCCTAATTGGAGAGACGCCATAGCTTCCAATTGCTATTTGAGTTAAGCCATACCTCCAGGGTCTACCAATTGAATCTGAGACTATAATTCCGATATCTTTTTTAGTTTCTTTATGAATCTCTTTTGAGATTCTTTTTGCAGAAATGTTTGGATTTAAGGGCAAAAGTACAGCCGAGTCTTTTTTATTAATATTAGACTGGTCTATACCAGCATTAGCTGTTATAACACCTAAATTATTTTCCGCAATAATAAGGCCTTTCTTACTCTTTATTACTCTTTTAGAATTATCTAATATTAGCTGACATAATTCATCAGATTTCCCCGTTTTCTGACTTAATAATTTAGCTTTTTTTGTAGCTTTAATAGAGCTGAGATCTACAAATCTATTTTCTGCGATAGAGATGATTTTATGAGCGACAACAATTAAATCGGTCCTATTAAGAACTATCTTTTTTCTCTTTATTGCTTTTATTATAAGTGAGGGAATATCATCCCCAGGTTTAACTTTTGGAATTCCTCCCAAAGGGATTAATTCTACTTTCTTCATTTATCAGGCAACTCCAATATAGATTTAGACATATTAACAGAGACCAGCTTCTTGGTCATTCGTATATTTTTAAAAATTGGAACAACCCCAAGAGACTTAATTTTATTCTCATATTTCTTATCTTCATTATCTACCATAAAATAGTCGACTAAGTCTTTATAAAAGGAAGCCACTCCAATAACTGATGGTTCAAGACCTTTTGCTTTCATAAAATCAAGGACTGGGCCCTTGAAGGCCCGTCCTCCTACAATTGGACTAATAGCTATCTTAATAGCTTTAGAATTCTTAATTGCAGTTCTTATACCGGGAACAGACAAAATAGGACCAATGCTAATAATGGGATTACTAGGACAAAATATAATAAATTTAGACTTATTGATTTTATCAATGATCCCCTCCGAAGGCCTAGACTTTCTTATATTTCGAAAGATAACCTTCTCTATTTTTGGTTTCATTTTATATTTTATTAAATACTCTTGAAAATGAATCTCTTTTTTCTTTGATGTTATAAAAGTTTCAACTTCTTGATTAGTCATTGGAAAAATATTTGCTCTTCTAATTTTTAATTTCTTCCTTTGATAATCTACCACCTCTTGTAAAGAAGACCCTTTGTTAATTAAAAGTTTCTTCTTTAAGTTCTCTGCAAGATCTTGATCACCGAGATTAAACCATGAATCATTGGCATTCCTTTTCTTTAAATGGTTGAAGGTATCCCCCTTTATTCCCCAGCCCTTCCTTCTGTCCACCTTTCCCGACAGCCAATAAAGGATTGAATCAACATCAGGACTTACCCTGACATCATAAATGTTTATATCATCAGCAGTATTCACAATAATATTCAATTCTTTTTTAGAGTTTTGTGAATATAAACCTTCCAAAAATTTACCTGCACCAACTCCGCCACCAAAAGTAGTAATCATATAATAAATAATACAAAGAAATTTGACTTTTTATACTTAATTTTATATCTTATGACAATTGGTGTTTGCGAAAGCTTAAAAGGGAAGTTGGTGTAAGTCCAACACAGACCCGCTGCTGTAATAAGTTAACACTTTTAGTTAAATAGCCACTGTTGAAAAATGGGAAGGTAACTAAAAGAACTTTAAGTCAGAAGACCTGCCAATTAAATTTTTATTTTTCTTCGAGGTCAAAGGAAAGATAGGCTAAAACCTAATTTTTTTAAAACCAGACTTGAAGGAAAGGAGCATATTGTAAGAATCTCTTTTCTATTACTTCTTTTAATTTTTAGTTTCACCCTAGAAAGTGTAGCAAGCGACTCTAATTCATTCTCCCCTGAAGAAACAAATGAGAAAATATTTGATATCGAAGAAAGTTATAGAGAGCCCAAGACAAATACCTCAACATCAAAAATGACCTTTTCGAATCCAAAGATTTCTAATTCTGATATCTTATTCTCACAATTTGGCGGGTCGGCTACTGTAATAACAGAATATGATATTGAAAAATCTGGAGCAAGCGATGTTCAAGAGTTGCTGAGAAAAATTCCGGGTCTTTCCATTAAGCAATCAGGAGGCAGAGGAGGGGTTGCAAGTATCTTTTCTAGGGGAAGCGAGAGTGATCATAATCTGGTTATTATAAATGGCGTAAAAGTAAATGAAATCGGTGGTTATTATGACTTCTCGAGATTAAGCGTTAATAATATAGAACAAATAGAGGTGCTAAGAGGGCCGCAAGCTGCTCTTTATGGGCCAGGTGCGATGGGTTCCGTGATAAGCATTAAGACTAAGAAGTTTAGTGAAAAAAATACAGTTTCTTTTAATACAGCTTCGGGAATTGGAGAATCACCTTCAAGAGGATTACAAAGCAACGGCGGAACATATTTTATAAATGAAGAAACTATTAGTATTTCTGGCCCTATTTTAATCAATAAAAATAATGACTATCTTAGGTTTGGATACTCAGTTGGTTTTAAAAGAATTGACGATAATGGCCACATGCTTAAAAATAACAATCATGATAAATCTAATCTAAATGCTGGTTTAAGTTTATTCACAGCTGATAATAAATTAAAATTAGAAGCCAGTTTTGATAAGAAGAAAGTAAGATATCATTACCCAACTAATAGTTCAGGAAGCACTGAAGGAACACCTTTTTTCAATACACAAAAAGATAGGAGACATATCGGAGCACGTTCAATAAATCTAGAATATAAGATTGTTGATCCATTAACACTTGGAACTACATATAAATATTGGTATATGCACAAGTGGGTTGAGTCTGGTTACCAGGCATGGAATGGTGTTGAAACAAATAGTGATACAAACTTCTGGGAAAAAAGAGAGGGGTTCGACTACTACCTTAGGCATACAAAAGATTTTAATATTTTATCAATTGATAGTTTAATTGGATATGATTCTATAACTGAAAGCAGCGACTATAACACCTTCGGTGGTACTTATTATGGTCATAATGATCAAATTACTCAGTACTATGGAAACGTAAACTTTAAATTTCCATATGAAATATCAATCAATCCGGGTATAAGGAAAATCCATCATGAAACGCATGGAGGATACACGCTACCATCTGTATTCTTATCAAAGAATTTTTCTGAAACTTCAACAAAAATCAGAGGTGGCTTTAGCAAGGGTGTAAAATACCCGAATACTTATGAGTCTTATAGTCAGAGCTATATGCTCAGACCAGAAAGACAGAAGTCATACGAAATAGGTTTTGATCAAGGAGTAAAAGGGAATATAAGTCTTAGTGCCACATATTTTAACAGTAAAATAACTGACTTAATCACCTACACTAGCTGGGTTACTGGTACTCAGTCTGGTGCTGTCTACAAAAACATTCAAGAAGCCTCTAGTAACGGATTTGAATTCTCAACACTAATAAATCTTCCAAATAGAATAAAAACAAAGATATGGTACACCCATCTTAAAACTAAGGTTGATAAAAATGGAAGTTTCGGAGGGGAAGCAAATTGGCCCGACAATAAAGATTTATTAAGAAGGCCTAGGAAAAGTGGTGGTTTTACGATTAGCAAATCAAGCGAATCCTACAACTTATCCCTAGATGGCTCTTACACAGGAGGAAGATGGGACTATGAATCTTCTGAAATTAGGTTATGGAATAAGCCTTTTTGGAACTTTGACTTCTATGCTGAGCATAGCTTCGATTCGTTTGGACTTAGTTACAACTTAAAGCCTTACATTAAAGTCAAGAATGTATTCAAGGATGTAAGACAGGAAATACTAAACTTTGAATCGCCAGGAAGAACAACTTTGGTGGGGATTAAAGGCGAAATATAAGAAAGTTATTTTATAAATTTTGATGAAAGAAAAAAAAACATTACTATATAATCATGAAAATAATTTCTCTCATACCAAGTGCTACAGAAATTCTTTGTGAGCTGGGACTAGAAGACAATGTATATGGAGTTACTAACGAATGTAATTTTCCCGAAACAATAAAGAAGAAGAAAAAAGTCCTAACCACAACTATAAACTTCGAAAAACTAGATAGTTTCCAAACTAATAAAATAATTAATGAAAGTTTAGATTCAAAACATTCTATTTATTCCTTGGATGTTGAAGAGATCAAAAAGATAAAACCTGATTTTATTATCACCCAAGACTTATGCGAGCCATGTGGAGTTTCCACTTCGCAAATTAATGAAATCTTACAGGAACTTAGTATCAAACCTGAGATTGTAACAATGAGTCCAAAGACTATTGGTCAGATAAATGAGTCCATAATAATGCTATCAAATAAATTTATGGTTCCAGAAAAAGGGAAGGAGCTTGTGAAGAAAATAAATGTAGGAATTGACACTATTCAATCGATTACAAAAAACAACATGGAGAGACCAAGAGTTTTCTGTATGGATTGGATGGATCCAATATACTCAGCAGGTCACTGGGTACCTGAAATGGTTACAATAGCAGGTGGTGACAATATGCCTTTCGAAAGAAAAGAAAGGTCTGTGAAAGTTAGCTTTGATGAAATACTTAAATACTCGCCGCACTATATTTTTATTATGCCTTGTGGTTTCGAGATAGATGATACTCTAAATGAAATCAACCTTTTGCTGGAGAATCCTCAACTTAACAAGATTCCTGCTTTCAACAAAGGGCAAGTCTACATAGTTAATGCTAATGCATACTATTCGAAACCCACCTATAGAATACTAGAGGGGATTAAAATTATTGCGAGAACAATAAACAGCGAAAACTTCAAATACGAGCCCGAACCTGACGCAATACTAAATCTTCAAAACTATATGCATTTCGAATCCTTTTCAGGCTAAGAATTATTATTAATTACTTAGGTGTTGAGAATTCGGAACCATCAGTTACGCCATCATCGCTGGTTGGTGGTGTGCCATCAGTATTGGAGTCTGGTTTTGCTTCTGCTTCACCTGTGGCAGCAGCCGCGCCTTCATTTTCTCCAAAATTTGTAGCAGCAATCCAATAAAGTGCAATGAAGCTTAGTGCTATAGCTATACCTGTCATGAATAGTCCTCCTTGATAACTTAATTTGTAAACATTACAATTGTACTCTATGTATGCTTAAAAAATCAACTAAGAATATACCTATAGAGATTATTTTAAATAAATTCAACTTCATTGAAGAAGGATCTATTTTTATAGTACACGAAGGGTTGTATTTCTTGGTAAGCTGCATGGAGTCTCAATCTATAATGAATCTTCGTGAAGATCTTGATTTGAAATTGTCATTTAACCCAATAATGCAAGGCGATTTTCCAACGTTAGAACTTAAAATAGCATTTTACAAGAACAAGGTGAAACTTGAAAATATATCAAATCTTGTTTCAATAGAGAACTTCCAAGATGTCGAAAGTATATGTAATTTTTTCTCTACAAATACTTTGCTACTAATAGTTTTTAATAAAAAAAATAAATTAGTCAAAAGTTTCAAGTTCATAAATAAATTTACGGACGAATTGGATGAAAGTTTAAAGAACTTCAAAATTGACATTAAAGATATAATAAAAAATAATAACAATTAAGGGTTAGGTGAGAATTTGAGTTTTGCGAAAATAACTGGGACCGGGATTTATATACCCGATAAAGTACTTTCTAATAAAGATTTAGAAACTTTAGTAGACACTTCGGATGAGTGGATAAAAGCTAGAACAGGAATATCTGAGAGAAGGATTCTAGAAAAAGACAAGGCTACCTCAGATATGTGCTACGAGGCTTGTCTTCAAGCGTTGAAAAATTCTTCTACCGATCCAGAGGAAATTGATGGAATCATTGTAGGAACTGTTACCCCCGACTATATGACACCATCCGTTGCATGCTTACTTCAAGATAAGCTAAAAACCAGAAAAATTTTTGCTTTTGATGTCTCCGCAGGATGTTCAGGATTTATCTACTGTATGAGTATTGCAAAAGCAATGATTGAAAATGGACAGGCAAAAAAACTTCTTGTAGCAGGATCAGAGAACTTATCTAAAATTGTTGATTATACCGACAGAGGAACATGCATACTATTTGGTGATGGTGCAGGAGCGGTTGTAATAGAAGAAAGTGAAACCCCTGGAATCATGTCGGTCTGTTTAGGTGCTAGTGGGAAAGAAGCGGAGCTACTATATACTCCAGGTGGTGGTTCAAAAGACCCTACAGGCTCAAGATTTCTTGTAATGCAAGGAAAAGAGGTTTTTAAAGAGGCCGTAAAAGTAATCCAATCAAACTCCTTAGAAGCTATAGAAGCGGCTGGTTTAACCCCAAAGGATATAGATCTTTTTATACCCCACCAAGCAAATATGCGTATTATTGAAGCAGCTCGAGAGAGATTAGACCTTCCAATTGAAAAATGCTTTGTTAATATAGAAAAATATGGGAACACTTCTTCAGCATCAGTACTACTTGCTCTCCATGAAGCATTACAAGAGTCTAAGATTAAAGAAGGAGACCATATCTTATTCTCTGTTTTCGGAGCCGGCTTTGCCTGGGGCTCAGCAGTTCTAAAATGGTAGCAAATAAAAACTTCATTATTAAAAACTTGAAATTAACTATTCCGAAGTCTTCGAATAAAAAACTAGCTAGACTTACTCAAAAATATATAGAAAAAATTAATAATTTAGAGTTTATAAATGAGATTAGAGGAGTAGAAAAACTTAAGTCTCTAATTAAAGGAAAAAACTTAACTTCAAAAGATTTAGTCCTATTCGGCCTTGGTGGTTCTAGCCTTGGAACTAAGACTATAATTGAAGGCCTTGGTCACCAAGAAAAGACAAATAAGAAGATATACATAATAGATAATCTTGATGGTGAAACCTTTGAGCAAGTTTTTAAGAAAATAAAAATTAGATCAACAAATTTTATTTTCGTCAGTAAATCCGGAAGTACATTTGAGACAAAGGGCCTTCTAAAAGAAGTTATTAAAAAAATCAATGCCGCCAAGGTACCATTGAGTCCCCGTATTTTTTTTATTACAGAGGACAACAATGGTCACCTAAATAGTTTTGGCAAAAAAGAAGGGATTCATACTTTCCATATCAACCCAGACATAGGAGGGAGATTCTCTGTATTAAGCAGGTCGACACTCTTGCCCTGCGAAATGGTAGGAGTTAAATGGAAGAGGATAATAAAGGGTGCACTAGACTGCTATGAGCAGCTCTATGAAACTAAATTTACTTCAATATGTGCTCTATCAGATTTTTATTATGAGAACCTTCTTAAAGGTAAAGATGTTACTGCAGTAATGTCATACAAAGACTCCCTTGAATCTTTTGGAGAGTGGTTTATGCAGCTATGGGCCGAAAGCCTAGGGAAAACAAAAAGTAATGGCGCCTCTGTTGGACTAACACCAGCAAGATATCTTGGACCCAAAGATCAGCACTCACAAATGCAGCTTGTCTTAGACGGGCCAAAGAATAAAACTATCACTTTCATATCTACTAAAAATAACAGCAGAGAGAACTCTTCTCTTGGTAAACATTCTCTACTAGCGAAAACGGCGACAATAAAGGCTTTAAGAATTAAGAAGGTTCCTCACGTCCAAATAGAGATAAACAAGTTAGATGAAGAGGGGATTGGGCAACTCTTCATTGTTTTTCAGCTAACTACAGTACTCCTAGCCAAAAGAATGAGAATTAATCCATTTGATCAACCTGCGGTCGAACTTATAAAAAGAAATCTAAAGTTCTAAAAGAACCTTTTGTCTAGTGAAAATTTTCCACCACCAACAAAAATTAACGTGTAAGCCAAGCCCACAAGACAGAGTTGATATCCATAAGTATCATAAGTAGGAAAGTACCCATCGCCAAGATGCGCCACCCAAATACCTACAGACATTACAATAAGAATACCAAAGGCAGCCAGCCTTGTTAGTAAACCTAAAGCTAGAGCAATTCCTCCAAAAAATTCTACAAAAACTGCAACTCCTGTCGCCCATGTAGGGAATCCAAAATTTACACTCCATGTCAGAGCTTTAGATTGAAAATCTGATATTTTATACCACCCTGCAGGAACAAAAGTGAGAGCTAGAATTAATCTTGGCAACAAAGAAGCCCAAGTTGATGAAGTCTTTAGAAGCCACATAACGTGAATTATAACAAAAGGGGGACATATATCAAGATAGATTGTGTAGACTTAAGCAATGGAATTGTGGCTCAAGGTTTTCGAAGTAATACTTCCCGTAATCATAGTTATTCTTACTGGGTTTGCTTTTGGTAAAGCCGTAAAAGTTAACCTTAAGCCAATAAATCTACTTCTGTTGTACATCTCTACTCCATGCTTGATCTTCTCCTCACTCATGGATGGAAAGATAACAATAGATGCGACCTACCAAATAATTACAGCTGGTAGCTTAATGATATTTATTGCAATGATTCTATTCTTTTTCATTTTAAAGTTCCTCAAAAAAGATATCGTCACATTTTTAAACCCCCTAGTGTTTCCAAATACAGCAAATATGGCACTGCCCATTGCCCTTTATGCGTTTGGCCCCGAGGCATTTGAATATGCAATAATATTTACAACATTAGTATTCTTTTATCACTGCTCAATTGGCATCTTCATATTGAATGGACCAAAAAAAATTATTGAGGTTTTTAAGACTCCTTTGATTTATACAGTCGTCCTAGCGCTGATATTAAATAACACTGAAACTAAAGTGAATGTTGGTTTAAATAACGCTATAAATCTTTTAGGTACCACCAGCATCCCCCTTATGATGTTTAGCCTTGGGCATAAGCTTTCCGAAACAAAAATAGTAAATTTAAATGAAAATCTTATCTTAGGCTCTCTAAGGTTACTAATAGGGGGAGTTCTTGGTTTTAGCATATGTAAAATATTAGGAATTCAAGGTCTCATAGCGAAAGTTATGATTCTTCAATTCTCAATGCCATCAGCAGTTTTCAACTTTATACTTTCTGACAGGTACAACAAGTCTCCAGAAAAAGTCGCCTCACTTGTCTTCGTATCAACAATTCTGTCAATTCCTGTAATTCCTATTCTTTTATACTTTCTAATGAAGTAAGGTGTTTCTTAATTTCAAAGTCTAGCTCAGTCTTAAAGCCTTCTTTTAAAAGAATCCCATTTGACTCCCATAGACTTGAGGAATTATTAACGAGCCTTGCAGACAATGAAATTTTCGAAAAAACAACAGAAGTCTTCAGAAAAATTGTAGCCTGGGAAAGGGGATGGACCTCAACTTTTATCCTCCCACGTCTTATTGGAGAAAGCCCATATGCACCATCAAAAGCTAGAAGAGGAATTCTGCTGGCATCAGTCTCGACTTTAGAAACAAGTTTTTTCATTAACTTACTTGCCGGGATTGTAATCCCCAACATCCCAAGCAATCCCTTATTCTTAGATATTATAGAAAGAGAGCTATTCAGCTCTTCTTGCTTTAGTTCTCCATCGCTACCATACCCTAAGACTCCAATTTTAGTAGGAACACGCTTCTCTATTTTTTTGAGAGCCGACAACATAATGGAATCAGCAAGAGGGCTCGACAAACCTTTCTCGTGTCCTTGGGCTATAACATCACCGCCAACATCTAGACCAACAACAAGGTCTATCTTGTTGATTTCACAAAACTCTATAATGTCTTTTGCGATTTTTGATGAACCATTAAAGATGTTAATCAATAGAATCTTTTCTTTTAAAATCTTTGATACTTTTGATTCACTAAAAAGTAGGCCATCATCAGTCACAGTCTTCCCTGTTGCTAAGCACAAGCTATCATTAATCTCAATCTTATTAAGGATCTGATCAAAAGGCCTAGGTCCTGGAAAGGGGTCTATAGAATATCTTTCCCAAGGTAGTCCACCTAAGATACATTTTATACCATAGGATTCTAAATGTAGTTTCGTTGGAATAGTTCCAATAATATCGGCACCGCCGCCTATTCCAATAATTAGAGCTTTCTTATATAGCGAAAAAGATTTCAGCATAGAATTTATTAGGTATTATAACGTATCGAGGTAAAAATGGACAAAATTGAAATAAAAAGCAATGAATATATTTTTAAAGGTACCGCTCAGGTACCCGCAGATAAATCTATCGCACATAGAGCACTATTTATATCTTCTATGAACAAAGAAATGACAAAGATATCAAATTTAACTAATTCAGAAGATGTTAGGACAATCTCTAAGGATTTACAGTCAACAATAAAATGTCTTTCAGACATAGGAGTTCAGTTTGCTGAGGTTAAAGGTGTCATCTTTGTTCGAGGAAGAGGAATAAGAGAGTATGTACAATCAGAAGGTGTTCTCAATTGCGGTAATTCTGGAACAACGGCTAGGCTTTTGATAGGTCTTCTTAGTGGACAAAGCTTTGAGTCTAAAATAGATGGGGACGACTCTTTAAAGATGCGACCAATGGGAAGAGTCATTGAACCACTCCAGGAAATGGGCGGAATATTTGATTCTAAGGATGGAAATCTTCCACTGACGATTTCCCCTTCTAATCTTAAAGGTGGGAACTTTGATTTAAATCTAGGCTCTGCTCAAGTTAAATCTTCCTTAATTTTCGCTGCATTATCTGCGGAAGGCGAAACAAAACTTAACGAGACTAAAAAATCAAGAAATCATACTGAAATAATGCTGGGTAATTGCACTAGTAATTTAACAATAAAAGGTGATGAAATTATCATCCAACCAGATCCTCAAATTAAACTTGAGTCATTTGATATTCCGGGTGATCCGTCTGCTGCAGCATTTTTTATAGTAGCAGGATTGATAAATAAAAACTCAGAACTTAAAATAGATAATATTTGTCTAAACCCAACTAGAACACTATTTATAGATATTCTAATAAAGATGGGTGGGAACATTCAAGTCCTAAACAAGAGAGAATCCGGCGGAGAGCAGATAGCAGACTTATTAATTACTAGCAGTGATTTGAAGGCCATCAAAATTCAAGAAGAGTCTATACCGTTTGTGATAGATGAAATACCAATACTTTCACTGGCTTGCTCATTAGCCGAGGGGACCTCAGAGATACAAGATGCCGAAGAGCTCAGGTTTAAGGAATCTGATAGAATCAAGACAACTGTTGGTGAACTAAAAAAACTAGGAAGTGACATCGAAGAAACAAAAAATGGTATCCTCATAAAGGGTAAGGATTCCCTCAAAGGAGCTGACTGTGAAAGTCACAATGACCACAGAATAGCAATGATGATTGCAGTAGCTGCTACAGTAGCAGAAGGATCTACCACAATAAATTCTGCAGATTCTGTTTCAGTGTCTTTTCCAGGTTTTTTTGATACATTGAATATGTTTAGGAAATAAGCGCTTTATGATTATAACAATTGATGGTCCAGCAGGTGTTGGAAAAGGAACAATAGCAAAAATAGTATCTAAGACATTTGGATTCAAATATCTTGATTCAGGTGCAATGTATAGAGCCTTAGCTCTATTTGCAGACCTGAATGGAGTCTCCGAAAAAGATTCTTCAAAACTGAAGAAAATACTAATAGATTTACATATAAGATTTGTGGACCACGAAGAAGGGGAAAGAGTTCTAATTAATACGGATGACGTAACAGAAGATATTAGAACTAATGAGATATCCACGCTAGCCTCTAAATTTGCTGCAAACGATTTTGTTAGAACAATACTCAGGGAAATGCAAAGAAGAATTGTAAAAAATAAAGACTATATTGCCGAAGGAAGAGACATGGGAACCTATGTATTTCCTGACGCCAAATACAAGTTCTACTTAGATGCAGATTTAGAAATAAGAGCAAAGAGAAGATCTCTCCAATTAAAGGAAATATTAGGAATCAATATAAACGAAGATAAGGTCTCAAGAGAAATAGATGAGAGAGATAAGTTGGATATGACCAGAAAGTCATGCCCTCTTCATCCTGCCGAGGATGCTATAATAATTGATACTACTAGTATGAGCATTAATGAAGTAGCTTCTAAAATTGAGTCAATGGTGAAAAATGCCTAGAAAACTTATTGTTTCTGATAGTGCGGGTGTTTGCTTTGGCGTAGAAAAAGCTGTCACAACAGCGGAAGAAGTTCTAAATGAAAATCAGAATAAAAATGTGAAATCTTTCGGCCCCTTGATTCACAATCCACAAGTTGTAGATATTCTTCAAAAAAAAGGACTGTCGGTTGTAGACAAAGTAAAAAAGAATGAAAAAGGTACCATTATTATAAGAGCTCATGGGATACCAAACTACCAAGAAAAAGATTTGCAAGATTCTGAAATTAGTATTATCGATATGACATGCCCTATAGTTAAAAAACTACAATTTGCAGTAAAATATCTTTCCGATAATGAATATTTTGTCATTATCGTTGGGAATGAAAAACACCCCGAGGTTATAGGTGCTAGGAGTTACGCAAAAAAAGAAAGAGTATTAGTTGTTAACGATAAAAATGGACTTGATATTAAAGTAATTCCAGGCCAAAAAATCGGAATTGTAGCCCAAACAACTATTCAAAAAAATCTTTTTTGGGATGTTGTAGACATGTTCAAGGAAGAGCAAGAGTACACGATAAAGGCAATCGACACACTATGTGATGATATAAACAACAAGCAAATTGAATCAAAAGAAATTGCAAAGGACGTTGATATAATGTTTGTCATAGGTGGGAAAAACAGTTCCAACACAAAGGAGATAGCCGATATATGCAGAAAGGTTAACAAGAACACTTACCAGATAGAAACTTTCAAGGAAATTAAAGAACTAGGTATGGATCTGGAAGATAAAGTTGTTGGTATTACTGCAGGAGCCTCAACTCCACCATGGCTAATAAAACAAACAATCGATGGCGTGTTGCATCATGGATAAGACAAAAGGTTTACAAATAAAAAAGATATTAATAGGATTAGTTCTTATACTTTTCCTAGTTAGTGCTTTTTTTTCTTTTTCTTCCAGAGATACAATTGCCATATTAGAAATTCAAGGAATAATAAAGAATCCAAAAATATACCTTCAAAGTTTGAAAGATATCAAGGAAGACTCGTCAATCAAAGCACTAATAGTAAGAATTGATTCTCCTGGGGGTACTGTCGGGTCATCCCAAGAAATACATGCTTCGTTAATAAACCTTTCAAAAGAAATTCCAACTGTTGCAAGCATCGTTGACATAGGGGCGTCTGGTGGCTACTTAATAGCGTGTGGTACCAGCTATATTTTTGCTAATCCTGGCTCAATAACAGGAAGCATAGGTGTTATAAGTCAGTACTATAACTTCTCAAAACTAATAAAATTTCTTAAATTCGATATTGAGATAGTTAAGTCTGGCGAAATGAAAGACATCAGCAGTCCAACGAAGAGCTTAAGTAAAGAGGAAAAAGAAGTCTTATCTGTCTTGGTTGAAGACATCCACAAACAATTCAAGGAAAGTGTAGCGAAGAGAAGGGGGCTAAGCAATGAAGAGGCTGAGTCAGTATCTGATGGTAGAGTTTTCTCTGGTAAACAGGCACTAAACCTTAGGTTGATTGATGAGTTAGGTGGACTAGCTTCCGCCATAGAATATATTGAGAAAGAAATAGGTCTATCCAATTTAGATTTGGAATATTATCCAATAATAGAAAAGAAACTGTTTGATAATCTCATCCCTAGTATAAAAAATTCGGTTTTTTCAAACATTATGAACAAGAAACTTTTCTATCTATACTCACCTAAAATTTAAATATGTTAAACTTTATTTTATGCTTAAAACACTACTTATAATTTTTTTATTTATCTTTGCTATAGTATTTATTTTTCAAAACCAGCAAATATTCCTCCATACTTTTTCAGTCAATTATGATATGAGAGTATTCGAAGTTGCTAGTATAGAGATTAATAATTCGATTCTAATGATATCGGCATTTGTCCTAGGATCACTAATTTCTTTGATTCTAATTGGAGCTAGCCTCTTTAAAAAAAGTCTTAAGAATACAGAGCTAAAAAAGAAAATAATTGCACTTGAGACTACTGACTCAAGAAAGGTTAAGGAACAATGAAACCTTCATGGATCAAATCAGAAATTCCAAATGGCTCCAACTTTAGAGAATTGAAGTCTATCGTTTCTTCTAATAAGTTGAATACGGTTTGTGTGGAAGCTAAATGTCCAAACATTGGTGAGTGTTGGAATCTTGGAACTTTAACTTTTATGATCTTAGGTGATACTTGCACACGAAGCTGTGGTTTTTGTGCCGTAAAGACTGGCAAGGGGACAAGTATAGACTATCTTGAGCCGAAAAGATTGGCTAGAGGAATACGAGACTTAAAGAAAAATAATAGTCTAATAAGTCATATAGTTTTAACATCTGTAAATAGAGATGATAAAAACTATGAAAGCGCTGAGATTTTTGCTAGCTCTATTAAGGAAATAAAGAATCTTAACTTGGATATTAAAGTTGAGGTTTTAATTCCAGATTTTCTAGGCAAGGAAGAGTGCTACAAACTAATACTGGACGCTGAACCGGATGTATTAAATCACAATATTGAGACTGTTGAAAGATTATATAATCTCAAACAAGAGACTGGCAAATCTACCAAGAGAGCTGTAAGACCTCAGGCTGTATACTCTAGGTCATTAGAGCTACTAGAGTTCTTTGATAGCTCTAAAAAAATAATAACTAAATCTGGAATAATGGTAGGGCTTGGCGAAACCAAAGAAGAAATCTTTAAGTGCATTGATGATTTAAATTTAGCTGGGTGCCAAATTATAACAGTAGGTCAATACCTTCAGCCCTCAAAGGATTTTATAAATGTTTCTAAGTTTTACAGCCCTGAGGAGTTTGAAGAAATTAAAGAATACTCAGAGAAGAAAGATAACATTCTGAGTGCCGAATGTGGGCCTATGGTCAGAAGCTCATATCATGCAGAAAAACAACTTAAAAACGCTAGATTAGCATCAAGGATAGTGAGATAAATTGAAGTTTATTTTAATCCAAGCAGATGGAATGCCTGATAGACCACTTGCGAATCTTGATGGAAGAACTCCCCTGGAAGCATCAGAAACGCCCTTTATGGATGACCTGGTTAAATCTTCTGAGCTAGGAACAGTTAATCATATTCCAAAAGGTATGAAATCTGGCAGTGATGTTGGCAACCTAAGCATATTAGGCTACGATCCGCAAGAGTGCTTCACCGGTAGGTCTCCTCTAGAGGCAGAAAGCATAGGAATTCCATTAGGTCCAAACGATGTGTGCTACAGGTGTAATCTGGTGAATATTGTGAATAATAATGGTAAAGATTTCATGGATGACCACTCTGCTGGCCATATTGACACTGAGACTTCAAAAGTAATCATCGACGGTCTAAAAGAAGAGCTTCAGGATAATGAATTTGAACTTTACCAAGGTGTGAGCTACAGACATATATTAGTATGGAAGAACGGGCTTTCTAAGCTCGAAACTACTCCTCCTCACGATATATTAGACCAAAACACTATAGATTACCTTCCTACTGGTCCTGGATCCGTAAGGCTCAGAGATTTAATGAGAAGGGCTAGAGTTAAAATTAAAAAGATAAAGAATCAAAACCCCGAGCTAAAGAGTTTAAATTGCAGTGATATATGGCTCTGGGGACAAGGAAAGAAGCCTGTTCTTGAACAATTTAAGTCTATTCATAATATTAAGGGTTCAGTCATATCAGCCGTTGACCTCATTAAAGGTATTGGTAAGTTGGCAGGCTTAGATGTTTTAAATGTAGAAGGGGCTACCGGCTATCTTGATACAAACTATAAAGGAAAAGTTGAATCAGCTCTTGATAGTTTAAAGGAAAATGATTTCTGCATGATTCACATAGAGGCGCCAGACGAGACTGGTCATGAGGGTGACTATAAGAAGAAAATACAAGCAATTGAAGACCTGGACAAAAAAGTTGTGGGACCAATAGTAGAAGGCTTAAGAGATAAATATGACGACTATAAGATTTGTATAGTATCTGACCATCCCACTCCAGTAGAGTTAAGAACCCACAGCTACGAGTATGTTCCTTACTTAATTTACAACTCAAAATTAAATACTTGCAATCATAATCAGAAAGTTTTTAGTGAAAGAAGTGCTAGCGAATCAGGGGTTGTAATAGAAAACGGATTCGAACTACTTGGACATTTTTTTAAAAAGTAACTTAGCTTCTTTCCAAGCTTCATCATCAGACAAACCTTTCTTTTTTAAACCTAAGAAGAACTTGGCCCTTTCAACAAACTTATCACTACTTCTATTCAATACCATTTCAGGATTAACTTTTTTAGTCCTACATAAATTGGCAACAGTAAAAAGTATATCTCCCAATTCCTCTTCAATACCTTCAGAGCTTTGAGTCTCGACTACCTCTTCGAATTCCCTTATCTCTGACTGGAGTTTTTCTAAGATATCCTCACTGGAAGGGAACTCTAGACCTAGTTTAGAATAAGCTTTAGAAATTTCTACTGCACGTAATAATGATGGAAGAGTCAAAGAGAATTCTTTTTCTTCTCCCTTGTTTTCTAAAGATTTTTGCTCATTCCAGACAGATAAAGCCTCTTCTGCGTTTCCAACTTTTCGATCACCAAAGACATGAGGATGTCGTCTTATTAATTTGTCACTCAATACTTGCAATATGTCTTCTAAATGAAACAGATTACTTTCTTGGGCAATGTTCGCTATAAACAAGACCTGAAGAAGCAAGTCTCCAGCTTCTTCCTTCAAATTGACATAATCTTCCTTGCTAATTGCATCGACAACTTCATACGCCTCTTCAATTACATATGGTCTTAAAGTCTTTAATGTTTGCTTCTTATCCCAAGGGCATCCATCCTCAGCGCGGAGCCTTTTAGTAATTTCAATAAGCGTGTTCAACTTCATTTCCAAATCGCTCAAGCTATATCTCAAGTACCTTCGGAAACATGGTCAAGTTTTTACAGCCTTTT
>Ga0209403_10000180_pt1 | contig 99591 bp, 113 predicted proteins | sample ArcticOcean_MG_C_8_FD_187440 | JGI IMG/M metagenome (GOLD analysis project Ga0209403, IMG submission 187440) | Marine microbial communities from western Arctic Ocean - ArcticOcean_MG_CB11_86 (SPAdes) (version 2) | ecosystem: Environmental > Aquatic > Marine > Oceanic | place: Arctic Ocean...
CCCTTCGCCTGATAGTCGGCTTTGCCAATTGTTCTTCTGGAAGATCCTCCCTGTTGGGATTCTATTTGTTCCTTAGCTGCTGAAAACTTCTGATCTGCAAACCTCAAAAACACCAGTCCCAGGACAGGAGATTTGTACTCAGCTGAAGTGAGCTCAGAGTTAGCTCTGAGTTGGTCAGCTACTTCCCATAATCTGTTATTTATATTAGATGTCATAGTCAAGAATGATACTCAATTTTTCCCTATTTGTAATCAGACAGATAGTATTTAGCTCACTCGTTTTATTGTTGGCTCTTCACTCTCATCCTTAAGGTTTGCAACTCTTGCGAATCGTGTATTCCAGTGAAGCTCAGAGCTTGGTATAGCGTGTCCATAAATGTCTGAAGTAGTTTTAATACTGGAGTGTCCTAATCTACGTTTAACACTATCTACTGGTTCACCTGATCCAAGTGCTAGAGTAGCATGAGTGTGACGAAGATCATGTATCCTTAAGCCCTCAAAGTTTGCAGAAGAAACGATAGATCGCCACTCACTGTAAATAAGCTGATTGCCCCAAGGACTATCAAGAGATGTCCGAAAATGGGGTGCTCGGTCACCTAATCGGTCACCTAGAGGGTGTTTTGGTCATTGTGGGGACAGTCGTTAAACTGCCGTCATTATGGGAATTCGTATGTGAAAATCCACGGAGGGAAATCCACGGAGGGAGTAGGATTCGAACCCACGGTACGCTTACGCGCACATTGGTTTTCAAGACCAACGCAATCGTCCACTCTGCCACCCCTCCTTGAGTTGTTATTTGCTTGATGGCTATAGTGTATAATGTTAGCATCTTTGTCCATTAGACAATAGTTTTACATATTTTTTTTATTGAGTTTTTACATGTTTGAAATTTCAAAAGGGTTGCGTGTTTTAATTACAGGAGCTTCAGGAGGAATTGGCAAAGAAATAGCCACTACCTTTGGTGATTATGGTGCTTCAGTTGGAATTCATTACAATAATAACAAAAATGAAGCCCTTGATCTGGCTCAATATATTAAAAGCGTTGGTGGCTTAGCTTCTATATTTAGCAAGGACTTAATTGATTTGGATGATCAATCTAATCTTATACAAGATTTTGTTAATGAATACGGTGGTATTGATGTTTTGGTTAACAATGCTGGAGCTAATATAGGAAATCGTAATTTCTTGGAAATTGATACTAATTCCCTAATAGATACAATGAATTTAAATTATATTGCTCCATTTCTATTGTCCAGAGAGGCGTTTAAATTTATGAAGGATTCTGGTGGGGGACGTATTGTTAACATTAGCTCTATAAGTGCTAAATATGGCGGCTCATTGCAATCCATGCATTATGCAGCAGCCAAATCAGCACTTGAATCGCTAACCATTAGCTTTTCCAAGGCAGGGGCAGAATATAACATTCTTGTAAATACCGTTCGGCCCGGATTTATTGATACTGCATTTCACAAAAAAGCTCCTAAACACAATATAAGTGAACGCCTTGATCTTATTCCATTAAAAAGAATGGGTACTCCGAAAGATATTGCTCAAATGGTGCTTTTTCTTACTTCACCAGCCGCAAATTATATTACTGGGCAAGTGTTTTCTGTAAGTGGTGGGGAGTAATTTTAAGAAATCAAATATTGATTTTAATGAAAGTGCTTCACTTTAGGATAGCTTTTTTTTAACAAACTCAGCTGCCCTTATGTGACTTTTTCCATCTCCGAGAAAAGTTCCATAGAGGTGCAATGCCTCTTCATTTGTACTATCTGCGGGATAAAAATCACTATTAATGTATTGATCAATGCTATTTATTAATACATCTACACTCTCGGAACAGATAGCTCGCTTTTTTAGTGCAGCTAGAGAATCTTTGGAAGTTTCACGATTGGTGAGCAAAATAAATAGAGGGACAGTTGTAGTTAGCGCTTGCATTAGCGTTGTACTTAAATTGTCTAAGATGATTATCTTTGCAGAAGGAAGCAAATTAGTGAAACTACTTGTGTCAGATATAACATGAAGGTTAGGGTTCCTAAAATTTATTTTTGGTAAGTTTGCATATGTTTTTTGACTAGGATGGTGTTTAAAGATGATTTTTTCATCATGTAAGGTGTCAAGATACGAAAGAATCTTCCTTTGCCATTCATATTGATGAAGATCAGACCATACTGGAGTCCAATAGTACATTATTGTTGATCCAAAATAATTAGTAGTCACGTATACAATATTTTCTTTTTTTTCGTTTTTGCTGTAAATAAGAAGCCTGTCTAGATTTGAAGATCCGATAGGAATAGACGAAAATTCGAAATTTTCCGCAAATGCATCCATTCGATTTTTTGTACCTTCACCATATGTCAGTAAATAGTCTGTTTCGATATTTAGCTGAGGGGCTTCACTTTTGATGTTATACCAGATTCCTGCCGCCCCATGAGGCCAGGCAAATGTCTTTGCTCCAGTTTGCCTCAATTGTTTTACATTTTTCCATATTGCTCCATTAGTAATATAGGAAAACAGTACTCCTTTGTAATTAGCTTTATTGTTAAAAGATGATTCAAATGCCAAAGATGATGCAATCATTCGATCTATATAGGGGCCTAGTGTCGGCAGTATATTAATTTTTTCAAAAACGAACAGCGATAAGAATGTTTGATCCAGAAGAAGAGAATTTTTTATATCTAACCAAATTTTTAAATGTTTGTAATAACGCTTTTTACTTAAGTAAGTGACTTTTTGAAAGGCAATTCCTTCACCTAAGCTAAAAAGATGTTTAAGAGCCTTGCTCCACTCGTAAAGAGCTCCTAACATAAGCAATTTTTTTTGCCTGAATTGATTAATTAGTCCATTTTTTACTCCAAGTGCTTTAATCGTTGTTGCCAAATTTATTATTTTTGTTTTTAACCATGAATGTTCAAATGGAATTTTTGTTAAAGATTTTCTATTGAAGCACTTCTTTAATAATTTTTTGAAATTCGAACCGTCATCATCGCTAAAGATTGTTGATTGTATTCCATATGCTTTGGAATACAAGTTAATAAATTGGCTCCAAGAATCATTGTCAGACAACAAAAAATCTGAAGGTGGCGAGGAAGTTCTTTGAGCGTAAATAATTTTTTCAGGTTTTGCTTGTTCATAAAATGCCTTGAGAATTAATATTCTGCCTAAAATTGTATCAAGTAAGAAAAGTACATGATATTCAAAATATTCAAGTGTTTTTTCGTTAAATTTTTTTTCAGCTAGATGCTTATCGATATGTGAGGTAATTTGGTAAAATTTTGATTGAGATTCTTTGTTTATTTGGATACCAAAGGCATCTCTATCGTGAAAAGAATCTATTGATTTATACGATAAATTACGTTTATCTAGTTCATGACTTGCATATGGGCCAGTTGTGATGATTTGGTAATTATCAAAATTAAGGCTCTTTGCCAATATCTTTACATCTTGATCTGTGTTTACCAAGATATAATTTTTATTATTGAATATCTCCATAAGTTCATCCTGTAATAATTTCTAGCTATCGTGATTTTAACAATTCATTTTTTCAAATGTTGGGTACTATAATTTCAATTTATTAGCCAAGAAAGCTGAAAACTCTTTAGTATTGATATGAATTAATATGAGTTAATGGACAGTAACGCTTTTAGCTAGATTTCGAGGTCTATCTATTGGACATTCCCTTGCGTCTGCACAGTGATATGCAATTAATTGCAAAGCGATGGTGTTTATAATTGGCATAAACATTGGGTCTGAGGAAGGCACTTTGACTGCAATATCTACTATAGGTGAGATGAGTGACAGGTCTCCATTGGTTATAGCGATAACAGGAGCACCTCGGGATTTTATTTCTTTTATAGATGTTAACATTCTGGATTGAAGTAAACCATCTGGTACTATTGCCAAGACAGGGGTAGATTCAGTTAATAAGGCAAATGGCCCATGTTTTAATTCTCCGGCAGGAAATGCCTCTGCGTGTTGGTAGGCTAATTCTTTAAGCTTTAGCGCTCCTTCTAATGCTACTGGGTAATTAATCCCCTTTGCTATGAGGTATGAGTTATCATACTTTGCGAGCCACTTACCTATTTCTTTAAATTGGGAATTCATTTCTAAGGTGCGTTGGGCTTTTTCAGGCAATGATCGAAGTTCATTGAGCATGGAATATAGTTGACTTACTGGAATTTGAGAGCAAGAGAGTGTAAGTAAATATAGTTCCATAACTTGGGAGATGAAGGTTTTCGAGGCAGCAACGCTATTTTCAGGAGGTGTGGCTTTTGTTTCGATTGAAAACTCAACTAATCTAGTTAAGCTACTATTGGGAGTATTGGTTAGCCCTATAGTTGTATACCCAGCATTTCTAGCAATACGTGCCGCTGCAATAGTGTCTGCAGTCTCTCCAGATTGACTTATAAATATACCCCAATCATTTTGACTAACATTTTTGAGCGATTCTATTTCTGAAGCAATTTCTACATTTATAGTTGCTGAGGTGAAATTTGACCAAAACTGCTTTCCAATTAATGCCGCATGATATGCTGATCCACATGCGGATATAAATATATTATCTGGTTTATTATAACTAATCAGGCTTGGATGCTTAGAAACACCTGGGCTGATATTTGATATTCTTCCTGAAATACTGTCCTGTAGCACCCGAGGTTGTTCGTGTACTTCTTTTAGAAAATGATGCCTATAGCCCGCCTTTCCTAATTCTTGTGAAACCCAAGGTATATTATGAATAGATCGTTTTACTGGAATTTCATTATGAAATATGTCAGGTTTTTCTGGAGAAAGCACAGCGATATCTCCATCTTCAAGAAAAATAACGTTTGGAGTTTTTTCAGCGATAGCAGGAACATCTGACGCTACGAATTGCTCATTTTCCCCAATGCCTATAACCAAAGGGCTGTTTTGCCGAGCAACAATAAGTTGATTTGTATGCTGACTGAGTACGGCAAGAGCATATGAGCCTTGCAATTCAGAAATAGCCATGACAACACTTTTGGGAAGACTATAGTTATTGTATGATTCAATTAGATGGGCAATAATTTCGCTGTCGGTGTCAGATGTAAATTGATGTCCTTCGTTTTCCAATTTTTCTCTTATGGATACGAAATTGTCAATATCCCCATTGTGTACAATCGCGATATTTCCAGAACAATCAGTGAATGGATGGGCATTTTCAATAGTTGGCCTTCCCACTGTTGCCCAACGCGTGTGTCCTATTCCATATAGGCCTGGATGTTGCTTTTTAGTTTTTAAACCTTCAACGAAGCCAAGTTGTTTTTCAATGGTGATCGTTTTTTTTCCAGGAAGTGCTACACCGCAAGAATCATATCCACGATACTCAAGACGCCTAAGTCCATCTAATAAGATAGAATGAGCTTTTCTATGACCTGTATATCCTACTATTCCACACATTAAATTATCTCAAATAACATTACTTAATTCTGGGATGTTTTCTGCGATTGTTTTACCTTCGCGAATTGTTGCTCCGTGCCCAAGAAGAACTCCAGCTTTGATAGAAACATTTGCTCCAATTGTTACATTGTCTCCTATAACACATCCAGTAGATATATTGGCAGTGTTATTTTCATTTATTACTGATGCAAAATCAGATTTTGCAGTGAATCTTGGGCCCAGGGTTACCCCATCTGCGATTACTGTGTCGGTAAGATGTGAGTGTGTACTTACATGAACTGAGTTTCCAATTATACAGTTCCTGATGTAAGTAAAAGATTCGATAACAACATTATTTCCTATGCTTGTATAAGGGAAAATTGTTACTGAAGGACCTATTTCGCATCCTTCACCAATGACTACCGGGCCAATGATGTAGGAATTTGCGCGTATTATTGAATTTTTGTCAATTTTTACAGGCCCTTTAATAACCACACCCGGTTCTAGATTTTTAGGATTGTTGGTATCTATATTTGATAACACTAAGCCATTTAAAATGTGAAGATCCCGTGGGTATATTGCATCTCCCCATATTCCGGTTGTTGGCTGAGCATTGATGATGGCACCAGTATTTATTAGCTTGTTTATTGCATTAGGTAAGTCCAATTCATTTTCAAGGTGATCTACGATAGATTTATCAAGTAAGTAAGTACCTGTGTTTACCCATGGGGTAATAGGATCAGCTGGAGATTCTAAAAATGATAAAACTTTTCCGTTCCGAACATTTACTGATCGATGCTGAGTGTGGCCCTGTGCTTTATTTGTTACTGAAATAGTTGGCATATTTGCCGATAAGAGATCTTTTATTGTATCTGCTGCTATCCAGTTGTGTCCCTGTACAACAAGAAATTGATCTTCAAGATGGCTTGCTGCAGCTAAGAGTGCGTTAGCAGTTCCTAATTGTTGAGCTTGCATTACGTATTGTATGCTTGCTCCAAAATTATCACCTGACATGAAATAATCCTGGACTTTTTCCTGTTGATATCCAACTACGATGACAATGTTTCTGATATCATTTGCCACTAACGCTTCAATTACATACTGAAGAATGGGTTTATTGCCAATAGGCAACATCACTTTTGGCCGTAGAGTTGTCAAAGGGTAAAGCCGTTCGCCTCTCCCTGCTGCTAAGACAATTGCTTGGCTGACTGTATTATTTTTCATTTGACAAACCTATAGTAAGTTTTCTAAAGAGTCCAGTATGTAATATCAGGAAATTTATCTTTTTCCCAATTGAGCATTCTTTTAACATCAGTTAGAACCGAAATTCCAATTTTTGTATCAAGTATTGCAGTATATGCTTCTATAGGCATATTTTTAAAAAAATTGTGAGAAACTGCTATAATAATTGCATTGTATTTTTTCTTGTCGAGAAAGGGATTATCGATTCCAGGGAGCCCATGGTCATTTAAGATTTTTTTTTCTACTAATGGGTCAAATACTGAAACGATGCAATCTAATTGTTCTAACGTACTAGCGATTTTCAGGACTGAAGAGTTTCTTAGGTCAGGAACGTTTCCTTTAAAAGCTGCCCCTAGGATCAGTATTTCAGGAGAAGATGGAGTGAAGCTTGATTCGCTTGTGGCTAGCATGCTTAAGGTTTTATGAGCTACGTAAGCTCCCATATTATTATTTATTGTACGGGTAGCATCTATTAAAGTTGAGCGTGTTCCTGTTGATTCTGCTTTAAAATTAAGATAGTAAGGATCAACGGGTATGCAGTGTCCTCCGACAAGACCAGGCTCAAAATCAAGATAATTCCATTTTGTTTTTGCGGCATCTATTACGTCTTTTGTTTTAATATTAAGACTTTGTAAAAAAAGAGCCATTTCGTTCATAAAAGCTATATTTACATCTCGTTGAGCATTTTCAATAAGTTTTGCTGCCTCGGCTGTTTTTATGTTAGGTGTTACATGCAAGCCTGCTTTTATAATTGTTCCATATAAAGCAGACATTCGCATTATTGTTTCATTGTCTTGGCCCGATATAATTTTTTTTACTTTACTTAATGTGTGCTTTGTGTCACCAGGGTTAATTCTCTCGGGAGAGTAACCGACCTTGAAATTCTTTCCGTTTCTCAAGCCTGATTCCTTCTCAATTACGGGAATGCATTCCTCTTCCGTACATCCAGGAAAAACTGTTGATTCATAAATAATTAGTGGTGAAACTTCAGAGATATTTTTAGTAACAACATCTTTCAGGATTTTTCCGACTAATGCGCTTGCAGCAAGGAGATAGCTTAAATCAGGAGCGAACTTGTTATCGATTGGAGTTGGTACTGCAATAATAAAACAATCGGCTTTCAGCAAATCATTTGAGTTGCTTGTAAATGAAAGGCGGGGATTCGAAAGTTTATTTTTGGAAGTTTCATTTGTCGTATCGAAGCCATTTTTCAATTCGGAGATACGAGTGGTGTTGATGTCAAATCCAATTACATTTATGTTTTTGGAGAAGGCAACCGCAAGAGGCAATCCAATGTAGCCTAAGCCTATTATGCCTATTCGATTAGGTTTTTTATTAGTAGTTAAGTTGTATGTCATGTTCATAATGTTGAACCTATGAAAAATTATATTCTTTCATATATTATCATACATAGTAATTGTGTAGCGTAAATTAACAATGTGCGAATAAGTGAATATGCGTGATGAGAATAGAATTATTTTTTTCGTTTTTTTTCCCAACCCATTTTAAATGCAATGAATACAGACAAGAAAAAGATTTTTATGTCCAACATTAAGCTTTGGTTATTTATATAATATAAATCCATTGTAAGTCGTTCATTTTGATCATTTGGATCAGACCACACTGACATTGCTGACGTGAGGCCTGGTAAAACTCCTAATCGCTGAGACCATCCGGGAGTTTCTATTTCAGCTGCATAATGAGCGCGAGGACTAAAAGGCCGGATACCAACAAAACTCATTTCACCTCGAAGGATATTGATAAGTTGAGGTAATTCATCTAATGCTGTTTTTCTTAGGAATTTTCCAAACTTGGTAATACGGTCATCGTTAACGAGAGTATAAGGAATTTGATGTTTGTCTGCATCAACTATCATTGTTCGAAATTTAAAAACGGAAATACTATTTCCGTTTTTTCCTACTTTTTCCATTCGATAAAAAATTGGTCGGCCACTGTCAAGAAATATGCATAAAGAGATGGTAGTCCACAGGAGAATCCATAAAGGAAATACTGGTATATGTGTCAGTAGAAGTATTGAAATGTCCATGGGGCGTTTATATGATGGAGTTTTATGATTTTCAAATTCTTTTTGATCCATTATTGATACAAATCCTCTAACTGCTATACTGTTCTCTAGTGTATCTACTACAAAGTGTTAAGTAAAACTACAAAGTGTTAAGTAAAACTACAAAGTGTTAAGTAAAACTTTATGGTTTAGGAAAACAAGCTATCTATTTGAATTTTAATGACCACCTAAGGAAAAAATGATGACAGAAAATTCTTTTAAACAAAATTATATTGATATTCTTTTTCGCAAATGGTGGCTAATTGTAATGATTACTGGTTCAATATCGGTAATTGCTCTTCTGATAGTGCTTAACCAGCCCAACTTATATCAAGCTCAGTCAAAGCTTCTCATCGTTGTTCCTGTTGGCTCAAGAGTGGTTTCTACTGAAGAAGGTTCTCCTGAAGTTTCCTTCCCTTCTCTATCTGTTGAAACATTAACTGCTCTTGCTAGGGGTGGCGATTTGCTTTTCGATATAATTAATGATTTGAATTTGAAGGATGAAGCAACAGGCAATCCGCTTTCAGTTGAGTCGCTAGAGGCAATGATGGAAGCTTCCTATGAATCAACAGGTGTTGGCTCTCAGTATGTTAGGATTCCAATATTAAAAATGACCATAGAAGGAGAGAACCCTAAGCAATTAAAAGATATAGCTGATTCTTGGGCCTTTAATTTTGAAAAAAAGAATGCAGCTTTATTCACATCTGAAACAGCTAAATCTTATACTTTTTTGGATTCCCAATATACCGAGGCCAAAAACATATACGATTCTCTTCTTGATACACAAACAATTTATAAAAAGAAAAATCCGATTGCTTTGCTAACAGAAATATTGGAGTCAAGTCAAAAGAAGTTTCGTGAAATCAATGAAACCTTAAGTGATAAAACCAATGAGCTTTCCCTTACCAAAATTGAACTTAACGCAGTAAATGCTGAAATTGTTGATCGATCCTATAAGAATGAATGGATTGGATTTGCTATTGATTTATCCGTAAGCAATTCAAAAATTTCTGAACTTGGGCTTTTAGATCTAAAGGCTCGTGATACTTTTTTTAATACTCAGAAATTTTTGAATATATTTATGAACTCTAATAATGTTACCCAAAAAGAATCTTTCCTTTTACAACTACAGACACAAATACTGCAAAACAATCAAAGGTTGCTCGTTGCTGAAAAAGAATTGACTGTTGCTAGTGCTAGAAAAAAAGAATTGAATAATGAATTATCAAAACAAGATCAACTTATTTTGATAGTAAAGTCAGTAGATGATCCTACTTTACGACAACAACTTGGACTTGACCCAAATGCTGCAACTTGGAACCAAATTCGTGATTTAGGTATTACCACAGAAGTTATTAACGAGGTTTATGTTTCGATTTCTAATGAATTAAGTGCAATCAATGTTGAAATTTCAGGACTTACCAATGAAGTCACTTTTCTTAAGGCTAAACTTCTAGTTGATAGGGAATCAGGGTTAAAACTAGAATTAGAGTTGAGTGATATTCTTTTGATTCAACTACCAAAATTAGAACAAAGATTAGTTTCAGCTCAAGCTGCGTATGATATTGAGTTGTTGAGATATAACAGTACTATTCAACGCCAAAAGGATCTGAAATATAGAGTTATTGATCTTAATGCCGAAGTCGAAGCATTAAGTAATTCTTATAAGATAGGCAGAACCTTACTCGAGGATGATGAATCCAACCTTTTAACTGCTGAGATCTTCATTGGTCAATTAGAAAAGGAAATAATTACGATTGGCTCATCATTTGATACGTTATCGATTGCTCGCCAAGCCGCAAAGATTGCTAAATCGGAGCAGGAAGGCTCCATAAGGTTAGTTGAGGGGGCAATTGAGCCACAAGTTCCGGTTGGTCCTGCGAGACGAGCTACACTTATTATGACTGGGGTTGTAAGTTTGATGCTAAGTGTTTGCGTAGCCTTCTTATTTCAATATATTCAAGATTCTGGAGTTTTCGCACGAAGACGTAACAGATAATTCTTTTTTACGTTGTAAAAGTGAATTCGAGGATTTAATGATGAAAGGATCCATCATTGCATCGTAAAGTTGAATTCCTACTTTTGAATAAAAATTTGTTGATGGCTTATGATCTTCTTTTGTGTGTTCTTGTATATGTAGTTTCGATTATGAACTATTATTATTTTTCAAATCAATTTATTCAGGGATTATCCGGAGCTGTATTATGCTGTTTTATTCCTGGATATTTTCTGCTTTGCTTTATTTATCCTTCAGCTAAGAAAATGTCGTTTTCATTTAGGGCCTTATTGAGTTTTCCGTTAAGTGTAGCTACTGTGGGAATTTTTGGTTTTGCATCAGGAGCATCGTTGTTTAATTGGAATATGTCTAGCGCCTCCTTTTATATATTTTTTGGTATATTTATATTTATTTTTTTCATATGTATTTCTTTTGTTCGTATACGAACAAAATCAAAAGTTTTGAATTATCAGCATATACTCTTTCAAATCAGAGCTATTAGAAAGTCTCAAAGAGTAACTATTGGAATCACTTTTTTTATAGTGATTGCTACAGCAATGGTTATTCTAAATCCTTCTTCAGATTCCATGCCGTCACAAATCTATGTAGTTGGCTTAGATGGTAAGGTGGATTCATTGCCATCTAAATTTACTGACAATAAGCCGATTGAATTTTTACTTGGTGTTAAAAATCATACAGGCAACGATCAAGCATTTTTAGTAGAGGTTAGTGTAAATAATACTATTATTCATTCAATAGTATCTCCTACCCTTAAAGATGGGGATGAGTGGAATTCTAAAGTGTGGCTGGATAAGCCAATAAAAAATCGTTCGGGTGCCTCAAGTTGGCAAAAAATTGATTTGCATTTGCGTGATAGTTCGCAGAAAAAAGCTTTGGGCGCGGTATATTTCTGGGTGCTGTTTTAAGGATGACATATGAATTTTAATAAGTTGTGGATGAGATTATTAAACAAAGAGAATACTTATATTTCCTTAAAGAAATTCAATGAGAAAGATGAATCGTTGAATTTCCATTTTAAGGTGATTTTTTTTGGTGGAATAATTATTCTTACGATATTTCTTGCAAATATGCCTCATCGTAATTTTTCATACCCAGTCCATATTGATGAGTGGGTACATTATAACCATAGTCAGGAAATGCAACATGTTGGTTTGACATTATATTCGCACCCATTGTATGGAGATGGCGAGTGGGCCAATGATGATAGTGATGGGATTATAACGAGAAATCGAGAAGCAGGATTTCATATATTTCTTTCTCAATTCCAATTAATCTCTGGCATAGAATGGATGACGATTTTCCGTCTTGGCCCTACTGTTTTATCTTTAATCTTTGTTTTTGCTTGTTTTTTGTTTGGAGGAACAAAGAAATGGGGATATGAAGCTGCATTTCTTGCAGCACTTCTCCCGACCACGAACGGCTTACTTGGTTTAGGTTTATTGGTTCCAGTTGCATGGGGTATGTTTATGGTTCCAATTTTACTGAAGCTCTGTCATGATTTTGAATTTTCATATCGATCAATTCCATTTTTATGGATTTTAATGATCTATGTGATGATAACTCATCCTGCAAGTACATTTTATTTGACATTGATTCTTGGAATATCCTCAATAGTGTTTGTTTTTAACGGGCCTGGTTTATTCATAAATCGTATTAGTCGTATTGTAGCTCTTGGATTATTACCTGGACTGGGATGGATGACATTTCTGAGATGGACAGGAAATGACTGGAGAGCGATTAGGGCAATTCTTTTTGAGGAAGGTTCTCAGGTTCATGATCCAATTTATCAAGAAGTATTTTTATTATATGGAATATTTCCCACTATATTGTTTTTTTTAAGCGTGCTGCTGATAACTATTTCTAAAGATTGGAAATTAAAGGTCTTAGTTTTTTCAGCCATTGGAATCTTTTTATTGATGTTTTCCCACGTAGAAGGTATTTTTCTTACTCATCAAGTACTTGCAAGACGTGGATGGCACTTTTTAATGATTATCATGGTTTTTAGTGGAGCATATTTTCTTTATGCATTACGCAACTATCAAGTCTCGAAACAAATGGGGATTTTCATGAGGCCATGGGCAATGAAAGGATTAAAAATTGTTGCACGATGCTCAGCTTTAAGTTTAATAATTCTTATTCTGTTTAGTGTAGTTGGGCAACGAATTGACGAGCCATTTTATAGGATGGTAACTAACAAATATTATGAAGATGCTTTATGGATAAGGAATCATGTAGGGGAATCTTATAGCGATTGTAAAGTAAGCCGTTGGAGTGAAAACATGTGTTTGCCACTTCGAGATGGGAGGATTTTAGCTGATCCTATTTACAGTTTACCAATTTCAGCCTTAGCTGGAAAATATACCTATTCAAACTCAAGTGATGTTTGGTTTGATTCCTATGAACGTATAATGACTTCTAAAGAAATGCTTCAGCATGGATATCGTGACATAAGCTGGTTTAAGCAAAATAAAGTAAATATTGTTTATAGGCCTAGTTCTTGGTCACATCCATACTTTCACCAGCCTAAGCAAGATATTTTAGTTGCTAATAATTTTTTTGAGTTGGATAATTTAAAAGATAAAAATGAATAAATTAAATATTAATTTGATTATATAAACACTCTATTTCAGAAAAATTGTTTTCCCAGTTTGCCTTGTTTATTACTAATGCTCGATTAATATGTCCTATTTCTTGCCATAAATTCTTATTTTTTATTGCCTTAATAAGGGTGTTTGTTAATATTTTTGGGTTTTTAATTGGGGTTATGTATCCGTTAATATTGTCATTTATCCACTCGGCGTTGGCTTTAATATCAGTAACTACAACTGGTAATTCACATGCCATTGCCTCAAGAAGAGATATAGATGTTCCATCGCTTAATGAGGTGCTTACGTAAAGATCTGCTGCATTTAAATACCTAGGTAGAGACTCATTGGGTATTGATCCTAAGAAAATTACATTATTTTCGATTCCAAGCTCTTTGGTCTTTTGTCGAAGGTTGTTTTCTAATGGTCCTGATCCAGCTAACAAAGCAACAATGTTGGAATTATTTTGAATAACTTCTGGCAAAGCGGATAAAAAATCTTCGATTGCATAAACGGGCCGAAACCATCGAGTCATAATAAGTACTAAATGTTCATTTTTTAATCCAAGTTCTTTCCTAGCTGCAGCACGTTTATCAAGAGATGGCTTGAAGTTTTCTACGTTAACTCCCCAAGGAATAACCTTAATGCGCTCCTCTGGGATCCTTGAAATATTTAGAATCTCGCTTTTAACAGATTCTGCGTCGCAAGTAATAAGTTTTACTCTTTTGAGCACAAATTTTGTAATCGATCTGAATAATATGCTTCGCTTGGGATGTATAAGAATATCTGAACCCCATGGCATAAGTAGGATATTTTTAAATCCAGATGCTACAGCCATTAATCCAGGACCTTGTACAACTCCAGCGTGAATGATATCCGGTTGAATTGTTTTAACTAATTTTCGAAATTTAAGAAAAGTTAGAAAGTGTTTGAAAATTGTAGATTTTAACCATGAATCTTCTCGAACAATTTCATCATCCAGACAATAATTATAAGCTTCTTCAACCGAAAAGCTTAGGCCAATTGTACGCATACTTACATAATGCAATTCATGCCCGGAATCCAATATTCCTTTTAGGAAATCGGTATCTTTTGGAGCTCCACCAGTTGTTACATATAAAATTCTCATAGTTTAACTCATTGATCACTATTATAAGTGATATTAAAAATCAGCTTGATTATTGGATTCTGCTATGTGAAGAAGTGATAAAGATAATCCAAAAAACAAAAAAATGAAAGGTAATCCGCGATCACTATTAAATGAATAATGAACGATTAACGCAGGGAGTAGTGAAGCAAGAATAATGGCGTTAATTTTCAATGAAGATAAATTATTTTTAGATGCCTTAAAGAAGGCAAGTTTAAAATTTAACAGTGTTTGCGTCATCATCAATCCTATAATGGAAACTCCAACTATTCCCAAATCTATCCCAAGATCTAGAAATGAATTGTGATTACTACTAAGCATTCTTCCGACTGCTCCAGCTAATCCTAGCGATCTACGCTTATCTACTTCTCGAACGTTTGTTCCCAACCCTGTTCCTATTATTGGATTATCGCTCATAGTTATTAAAGCAAGTTCCCATCGTTTTAATCGCCCAGAAAGATCTGTAGCATCAAGTGGATTAAAAGTTTCATCTTCCCTACTTTCTATATAAGAATTCTCAAGCATCCAAGATAGATATGGATTTGCTAATAATGTGTTACTACTTGTTGGAAAGCGAAAACCAGATATGTAAATCAAAAGAAGAGCAACAATTCCAAGTATTATTACGATTGTTTTCAATCGCATTGAAATTGGAGATATAAAAGCTAAAATTCCTACTGATGTAATGACTCCGAGATATGCTGCACGGGTAAATGTCCATAAGAAAGCAATAATTATAATAATAGTAGACAAAGTTAATAAGAATGATCTTGATTGTTTGTCAAAGATTAACTTGTATAAACCATAGAATCCTGGCAGCATGAGAAATGCTGCACTCGAGGTTACAGATCCATGTGGCAATGTGCTTAGCCGTGATGGGTTGGAAACTAATCCACCTCTGAGGTCTGCAAAGAATTCGATTCCAGTAATTTGCTCTGCTATTCCCCAAATAGCTATAAACAATCCCAGGGCGATAAGTAAATTCATAAATTGAGTGAATTGCCTTTCAGTTTGCAAAGCCATAGGTACGATTATGATAATCAAGAAGCCTGTGAAATATGCAAAATAATAAGACCTTGCAACAAATGTCATTGCATCTAAAGATAGATGCCAGAACATAGGATTAGCTAATTGATCCCAACTGGCTAGGATAATTGAAGTAGTTAATAGAATAATAAAAATTATTGGTGCAAAGGCAATTTTTGGGAATTTTCTATCTACAATCGGTAGCGCAAGTTGTCTTGTATATATCGCAAAAAAAGTTAAGAATAATATTACTATTAACACCCACCATGATAATGAAGACAAGAACATGCTACTTGGAAAAAGATAAAAGGCAGTCAGGAAAAGTAATATTCCACGCATCGGCTTCTCAGCTATATGAATAAGTGTTAAAAGCCCAAATGATCCTACTAAAGATGCTATCAAAAAAGGTTGAAAAAGTTTTACTAATTCCATAATTATCGTATTGCTTCTTTATTACTTACTTTTGTGATTGTTTTTAATCTTTGGATCCCCCGCCTTAATGTCATCGTAATTAGTTCAAAGGATATCTTTTGAAACTTTGGATTTATTGATATTATCAAAAAAATCGAAAGTGCTGGGATTATTTTAATCCACTCTCGATTTTGAATAGCCAGTTGCACATTGATAACTTTCCAACAGTATTGAATATACCAAGGTTCGAATAATTTGTTTTCTTCAACGATCTGTAAATACCTAACGTATCTAGCATGTGTTCTAAAAGAATTTGTGCTTTGCTCAGTATGGATTCTATATTTTGTTAAAGGTTCATTTATAAAAGCGAACGTATGATATTGATTTAACTGGATCCATAATAGATGGTCTTCCGTTGTTCGGATGGCCTGTTCCTCGTTAAAAGGACTATTCTCTAAAATTTCTCGTTTGATTACGACAGAGGAGCAGGGAACAAAATTTTTTACAAGCAAAAGTGAGTCTTTTAACGGAATGATGGTACTATTTTTTTTTCTAGGTGATACGCTCATTCCTTTGTATGTATTATTGCTAATAAATGAAAATTTTGAAAAGACAAAATTTGTCCCAGTATTTTTTATCACTTGATAATAAATAAAAAGTTTTTCTGGCTCCCAAGCATCATCTGCATCAAGTAAAGCTATATAAAGTCCAGATGATGCATTAATTGCTTCATTCCGACCTCCCGCCGGGCCTGTATTTTTTGATAATTTGATAATTTTAACTTGTTTTCCGTACTCCCTGATGATTGCGTTTGTTCTGTCTGTAGATGCATTGTCGCAGATAATTATTTCGAAATCTTTGAATGTTTGATTAAGTACGCTGTCAATGCATGAACGGATAAACTTCTCAGCATTGAAAGCTGGAATAATAACACTAAAAAAACAACTGTAAGATTTATTTAACTGAGTTTCATTGCTTGTTTTCAATAAAATACTTTCTATAGTTTTATTTTTTGTTGAAATTCACATACATTAAAGTACATACTAAATATCTTAGTTTAAATTAACATACATTAACGTACTAACTAGATATATTAGTTTATGGAGCATTTAATGCAAATTACATCACTTGGTCATGCTGGATTTATGGTTGAACTTGAGAAATCTGTAGTAATTATGGATCCTTGGCTATCACCATTCGGTGCTTTTGACTCTTCCTGGTTTCAGTATCCACGGAATCATCACATGCTTTCGGAAGTTCAAGATCGACTTGCGGTTGGTGACAAAGAATTTTATCTATATATTAGCCATGAACATAAAGACCATTTCGATGAGTTTACTTTAGACAATATTGACACTAGTCAAATAACTTTTCTTATTCCTAAGTATAGAAGAACAGAATTATTAGATAGAATCCAGCGGATTTCTTCAAAATCTTTCATTCCATTTGAGGATGGTAAATCCATTACTTTAGAAGGTTGCTCGGTAACTATTTTTGTTGATGATCAGGAGTTAAACAGAGATTCAGGAATATTTCTTGAATCCAATGAAGGCTCATTTTTAAATATTAACGATTGCAAGCTATATGATCGCATACCTTGGATTCTTGACCACTGGGGTAGTCCTGATGTTTTTTCTTGCCAATTTTCAGGTGCTAGCTGGCACCCTGTTTGCTATCAGTATAACGAACAAGAATATAGGAGAATTTCGAGAAGTAAAAAAATTTCTAAATTTACTAACGTTGCTCGAGCAATTGTAAAGATAAATCCAAAATATTATCTTGCGGCTGCAGGGCCTCCGGTTTTCCTTGACCCTAATCTCATTGAAATTAATTTCCAGAAAGACAGTCCTTTTCCGAGGGCTCCAGAGTTTTTGGAATACTTGAAGCGGTATCCTAAAGATGAAAATATCCAATGCGATGAACTGCTTCCCGGTGAAATGCTTAATGTTAAATCTGGAGAAATTAAAAGAGACCTGATTCTACGCAAGAAAATGGAATCATATAAAAATTACGTTCATGCATATGCAGAAGATTATACTAAATACTTTAAGCGCTTTAAAGATGAAAATTTTCCTGAAGATTTGGATAAGCTTTTTTCTGATCTTATCCAAATGCTTGTAGCTAAAATTGAGAATTTTAGCCTAAATCATCGAATCACAAGGCCTCTTTATCTTGGAGTCACAGAAATTGAAAATACTTGGATTCGAATTGATTTTTTCTCAAAGAAAATAGAAAAAGTGGTAGAGATTTATGATCAAAATTATTATTCGATAAAAATACCTGGATGGCAATTATCTCGTGCAGTTTCAGGAAGGATAACTTGGGAAGATATGATGTTAACATTTAGGGAAATGATGAATAGAAAGCCAGATGTTTATCAGACACTAGTTATAGGGTTTGTCGTCATGGAGATTGAAGATATAAATCATTTGTGTAATTATTTATTAGGTCTTGAGCAAAGAACTGATCGCATAGTTGTAGAAGCAGGAGGCACCCTTTATTCTGTGGACAAATATTGTCCACATCAAGGTGCAGATCTTAGTGAAGGCCAAATCAGAGAAGATAGGTTTTTGATTTGCCCAAGACATAGATGGGAATATGATCTTTGGACTGATGGTTTATGTATATCTAGTAATGAAACTATTAATGCTGTGATATTAGAACCTGATGCTTAGTTTATTATTTTTTGTTTAAATATAATTATTTAACTAGATGCTATACAATTTTTTAAGGTACTTTATTTGCAATTAAATAGGATATAGAAAATATGGATAATAAAACCACCATGACGCTTGCCGTATTTGGATTAGGCCACGTTGGGCTACCAACAGCCTTAGGATTTGCAGATTTGGGCTGGAATGTGATTGGTGTAGAATCTGATAAGATTAAAGCAGAGTCTATTGCTAATGGCTATGTGCCTTTTAATGAAGATGGAGTGGAGTTTTTATTGAGAACACATTTACGATCTAAAAAATTCTCTGTAATTACTGACACTAAAGTAGCTGTTGAACAAGCTAATATTTTGTTTATGTGTGTTGCTACACCATCAGATGAAAATGGTTCTGCTAATATTTCACAACTTGAAAATCTAGCATTTCAATTAAGAGATAGCATAAGTAGCTATAAGATCATAATTCAAAAAAGCACAGCACCGGTAAATACTGCTGAAAAAATTCGCAATATCTTGCTTGAAGCTAATCTAAAGAATGAAATCCAATCTAATGAAAAACTTGTTGATGTTGTAGTTATTCCTGAATTTTTGCGAGAAGGAAAAGCCGTAGATGATTTCTTCAATCCTCACAGAATTGTTATAGGGCTTGATGATATGAATTTAAAAGAAACAATTGTTGAATTATATCGGCCTTTATTGAAAAAAATAAAAAAAGATGAGTCAAGTACATTGGTCTTTATGGATACACGTTCAGCAGAAATATCGAAACATGCAGCAAATGCCTTTTTGGCTACTAAGCTTTCGTTTATCAATATGATTTCAGATTTATGTGCAAAAGTTGGAGCTAATGTGGATTCTGTTTCTAGAGCAATAGGCATGGATCCTAGGATCGGTGCAGACTTCTTGCAAGCCGGAATTGGCTATGGAGGAGAATGTCTTCCAAAAGATTTAAGTGCATTTATTGAGTCAGGAAAAGACAATGGAATAAATTTTTCCATGCTAGAAGAAGTTAAAAAAGTGAACGAAGATAGAGTTAATGTTTTTATTGCTAAAGTACTAAATCATTTAGACAATCTTCAGGATAAGACTCTTGCAGTTTGGGGATTGTCCTTCAAGCCGTTTACAGATGATTTGCGAAACTCTCAATCTATTAAAATACTGCATAATCTGGTTGCTCAAAAAATTAAATTACGCGTATATGATCCATATGCTATGGATGCGACCAAAAAATTATTTAAAATTTCAGACTCTATTACATTTGCAGAGAGCCCTATGGATGCTGCCCAAAGCTCAAATGCTATTTTGATTTTGACAGAATGGCCTCAATTTAGTGAACAAGATTTTGCTAAAGTATTTTCTGTAATGAAAACACCTTTGATTTTTGATGGTAGAAATATGTTGAACTTTGATGTTTTAATTGCAAATGGCTTTAAGTACTATGGAATGGGAATAGGGTAATTAAGATAATTTTTATTTTTCACGATTAGGCTATCTTTACAATAGTTATGTCATAAAATTTAAATTTGATTATTTATTAGGTTTCGTAAGTGAGCAATTTTGAATGTTTGTTGTATTTCATTAGATATTTCATTGCTTAATGAAAATCCTGTTTTCTTTAATTTACTTATATCAAATAAAACTGGGTGATGAATGGTGTTTTCGTGATCATTTCCTGTTTTAATCGGCAAAAAATCCCCATAAATTTTTTTATATTCTTTATTTACTAGTTCAGCTGCATCAATAATAGACATTGATGCTTCACCTCCGAGATTAAACAGCCCATCATTCCATTGTTCAGGCTCTAGGTTTAAGAAATGTGAAATTGCTCTACATATATCATTGAGGGCAATAAAGTTTCTGTGTTGCTTGCCGCTCGTTTGTATTTGTATTTGTTTTTCCTTGACTGCCTGATTGCAAAAATCATTAAAGACAAGACTCCATCGGTTTACCTCGAGATCCATCGGGTAACCAAATCCATTTGAAAGTCTGAATATAAGTGTCTTTAAGCCATATGAATGATGGTACCAGTTCACTATATCTTCGGCTGATCTATGTGTTATTGCGTATGGATGTATTGGTCTTGTTGCCGATAGTTCAGTAATGGGCTCACCATTATTTAGTCCATAGACATGGAAAGTTGAAAGATAAATGAATTTTTTCACGCCAGCTATGCGGCACCCTTCTAATAGGTTATATGTTCCTATGGTATTAATTTGAAAGGCAAGCTCAGGGTTCTCAGCAGATAAAAGTTCATTGACTGATGCGAGATGTATAACGGTTTCTATATTTTCTAGGGAATTCTTTATTTTATCTTTGTCATTAAGCTTAAGAGAGATTATTTCAGCATTTGATAACCATTCAGGTTGTACATTTATTGATCTTGTAGTTGAAATCTTCAGATGCGTATTTGTTTCTTGTAGTGATATATGATTAGCAATCCGTCCACCAAGATAGCCAAGTCCTCCCGTTATTAATATGGTTTTTGAATGCTTTGTAGACAAGAATTCTATCCGTTCTTAAGGTCCCAATTATATGGAATATTATTATCGAATGGGTCTACTCGAAGAATCTCTTCTGGATCATGAGGTATTGTTGCACAATTAGCTATAATAGAGGTAGTTGTTCCAATACCTTTGAATCCGTTCCATATGTTTGCTGGGATAGTTACTAAACAGTAATTATCGTTACCAATGAATATTTCTTGCACTTCATTTTTAGTAATTGAATTTTCACGATCGTCAAATAGAACAAGTTTAATCATGCCATGTACAACAGCATAATTTAGAATCATTTTTTTATGTAAATGCCATCCCTTTATCGCATTTGGATAGACAGTTGAAAAATAAATTTCTCCAAATTTAGAAAAATGCCTATCTGTTTCTTTCATCATATGCATGACCATTCCTCGTTCGTCAGCAATACGCATTAAAGGTGTAATAGTTACCCCTTCAATCATTTTGTTTATTCTCCTCATAGAATTGTTGATACCATTGGATTGTTTCAGCAAGGCCTTGTTCTAAGGAATATGTTGATTTCCATTCTAATAAATCCATAGATTTTTTAGATGATAAATATTGATGGGGTATTTCCCTGCTAGCTTGATTTAGTATTATAGGTTTTAGCTTTTCAAGCCCCATAAGAGTTGTTATTTTACTAACTAATTCATCTGCTCGACAGCGTATTTCACTGCTAATATTGAAGGCTTCACCTTTAATATTAGAGGTTTCCATTTTTTCAGCAAGATTCATGCATGCCCTAGCAGCATCTTTGATGTAAAGGTAATCTCTAATATAGCTTCCGTCTGATCGAATTAGCGGATTTTCGCCTCGGAGTAGAGACATTATTGTGCCAGGTACTAATCTGTTGAAATTGAGGTCGCCTCCTCCGTAAAAATTTGCACAACGCGTAATACATACCGGAAGATCGTATGAAGCGTGATATGATTGTGCAAGCAAATCAGTGCAAGCTTTTGACACATCATATGGAAATCTTCCATTAAGGTCCATGGTTTCGTTGTAAGGAAGGTGTTCTTGAATTCCGTAAGCTTTATCGCTCGATGCTACTACAATATTTTTAACTGATCCTATTCGTCGACATGCCTCTAATAGGTTCCATGTTCCTTTTATGTTTGTTTCGAAAGTCCCAACAGGATCACGATTTGCAGTTCCTACAATTGTCTGTGCAGCCAGATGAAAAACAGTTTGAATTTCGTATTCATTGATTGTTCTTTCAATAGAAGAAAGATCTTCTATTTGTGCTCGTACGGTGACAATAGAAGATGTCATGTTTTCAGATATCAACCGTGATTTTGGAACCCAATCACGGATTATTCCAACTACATTAGCCTTTGCATTAATTAATTCCTCGCAAAGCCAAGAACCAAGGAATCCCGTGCATCCGGTTATAAGAACATTGCGATTTTCCCAATAATTAGTCATTTATCTTTTCCATGCCGGATTCGTTTTCCAGAGATTTCTTAGGTAGGCGATGTCACGTGGAGTATCCATGCATTGCCAAAAACCATCATGTGTATAGACCATTAATTCGCCATCTTTTGCAAGATTTGCAAGTGGTTCTTTTTCAAGAACACAATTTTCATCATTGCGTAAGTAATCGAAAAACTCTCGATTAAACACAAAGTATCCGCCTGATATAAATGATGGGCTTTTATCAGGTTTTTCTTGAAAGGAAATAACTTGATTGTTATTGATTTCAAGCTCTCCATATTGCGAAGATGGAGATACTGCAGTAACTGTTCCTATTTTACCGTGATTACGGTGAAAATCTACTAATTTTCGAATATTCAGGTCTGTTAAACCGTCTCCATAAGTAAGCATAAATTCAGGACCTTCAACATATTGTTCAATTTGCTTAACCCTTGAGCCCGTCATTGAGTTTAAGCCAGTATTTGCTAGAGTAATTGTCCAATTAGGTGGTGTATTTGTATTTAAAATATTCACAGATCCTGATGAAAGATCTAATTTTAAATCATTATTGATATGTGAATAATTTAAAAAATAATCTTTGATTATTTGTCCTTTGTAGCCAAGACACAAAATAAAATCTGAGAAATCAAAGTGGGAATATGTATTCATGATGTGCCACACGACAGGATGATTGCCGATTTCTATCATTGGTTTAGGGCGAGTTTCTGTTTCTTCTCCCAATCTTGTTCCAAAACCGCCACATAGAATTACAACTTTCATTATAAGAGCCCGTATATTTCCTTGTGATTGATTGTGATGGTTAATCCAAAAAGACAGTATAACTTGCATAAGAGATATCTTCCAATAGTTGGAAGATCAAATTAATATTCCCATTTGGCTTAAGTGATTGTGTAGAAGTTAATTGTATAGTATCAAAAGCTTCCTTTAGTTGCGTTTCATTACTTACTGCTATCCTTGATGATGGAATAAAAGCAAGTGGATCTTCGTCTAATCCGTATTCACTTACAAGGTGTATTAATGGAGTATTAGTAGCAAGGCCTTCAGCACAACTTGATGAGCTTGTGTAAATAAGTGCTGTAACTTGCGGTAGAAGTTCTAATAATGATTGTTCTGTTTTTATTAAGTTTGACGGCAAGGAAGTTAAATTTGTATGTTGAAGGATTTTCTTAAATGTAAGTGCAGGGTGTGGTTTGTAAAGTAGAGTGATGTCTGTATTTTTTGGAAAAGCCTTTATTGATTTAATAAGTAATTCTGCTGCTTCATGTGGATATATCGAACTAGCTATTAAAATAATATTGCTTGGTCGATCAAGAAGATTATTCATTTGAGATTTTGCTGTGGAAAGAGCAGATGAATATCGTAAGGCTCCTCCTTGTTTAATTCGAGATGATGTGTATCCAGATTCACATAAAATCTGGTAAGCTTTTGGCCCATTTGCAACTATGATGTCTGGAATAGGCACCACTGATACTTCTTTTTGCGAAACTAGATAATTCAGTTGTGTTTCACCAATGGAGGAATGCTGGTAGCCAATAATTTTTGTATCTGGCATATATGTTCTTAGGCCAAGAATAAACGCCCTTGCCCAAATGTGACCTTCGTATGGAATGATTATTCTTTCAATTTTTACCTTTGAGTCCTTCCATCGTTTTGGCAATTTATAGAATAGAAATGCTTCAGCATTTCTATGATGATTTTTTTGTAAATATTGATCATGATTGATTAATGTTTCTATATTGATTTCACGGAACAAAGGAAAATGGTTTTTAATTTTCCTTTGTTTGTGAATTGCTTGAAAAATATCACTTAAATGAAGGTAGTGTTGCGGTAAAGTTAACGGTTCAAATATCGTTCTTAGGTAGCGTAATAATTTGATTATTGAAACACCTGCTAACGGAACTCCGAGTGTTATTGACCTATGTCCTTCAAAGCCTGCAATTGAAGCTAAGTTTGGAAAATAGCTATCGTTGAACTCTTTTTTGTTTGTTCTAATATTCGCTGGAGTAATAAATGTAACGATTATTGTCGTATATTTATTATTATTTATTCTGACTATGGGGGCAAAAATATATTTTGAAAGAATGATTCTAGATAAGCCTCTTCCCAAAAAATATAAAATTCTTAATTGGTTAACTAGCTTTTGGGAGACAATATTGAACCATGAAGTATTTCTAGACGAATCAAAAAACTCTATTTTTGATTTTTCGTCATCACTAAGATTTTGAAGTATACATTTACGAATTACTCTTTCGGGAATAATAAGTAAGAGGGGTTTTTTTTGTTTTATTTGAGTTTTGAATAATTGTAAGATAGTCATTGTTTGACTGAGATAAAGGAAGCACTTGGAAAATAATGGGTTTTTTTCTGAAAACCAACTTAACCACCAGCCCAAAGAGTCTTCTTGATTGCCAATATCGCCAACGTAATCAATATAATCTGCTTTTATACCGCGAGTCATGTTGTGAAAAGCTTCAACAAAATTTATTTTTATTGAGGAGCTGGGCATGAGTTCGCTTACCAATAGGCCTAATTTCAGATTTTCACCTATATATGCCCAATCAAAGGTCTGATTTCCTATTTTTCTTAAGGCTCGCTGTATATCTTTTTTCTTAGATGATGTGATTAAGATATAGGATGGTAGTAGGGTTTTTTCTATACTCATATGCTTAGATTGATAATTTTTTAAAATGCTTGATTGTTATCATTGATCTCTTCAAGATTCGTAGTAAAAATATCGCCTTCAGTAACGAATTGAACTGAAGGCAATTCTTGACTTTTTTGCTAGTGAAGATAGTTGCCTGATGATTAGCTTTAATGATATTTGCAGCATTGTTTCCTGTAGATTCTGACCAAAAAGTAGCTAGTATCCCCATGATGATTTTAATTATTCTGTGGTTTTGTAGGGTTCGGTATGTCCATTTGTTCTTAGCCAATACTCTGCAGCGGGTAATTGCCATTCATAATCAATGTCTAGTCCACCAGTTTGTATTAAAGGGTATATGTTGTTTCCCATCCATTTTTGAGGCAATAAACCTGTTTCAATATTTTCTATACAGTGTGGCCTTACAATTGAAGTTCCCATATCTGCAAAGTAAACATCTCCCTGAGAATCACGATCACAGTTGAGTGTGGCTGGGTCTCCGAATGTTTCAAAAGGAACAAAAGGCTTTAAAAGTCCCTTTTCGTCAATTTTTCGAGCTCTTAATGGGCTCCACATATTATATCTAGATACTGTAACGGCCGAATCAAGCTCAGGCTTACTAAGAAGTACTCGTATTCCTTCATCTATAAGTTCAGAGGAAATTGTTGCAGCATTGCACATTAACAAGACCAAAAGTTCGAGATCTAATTGGGATTGCTCTAAGATATTTTTTATATAATTATACCCATGAACATATGCATCTTCACCTAAAGCTTCGTTAGTGCATAATTCTGGTGGACGGTCAATAACTTCGCAGTCGTGTTCTCTTGTAACACCTTTGATTGCTGGAGAATCGGTGGAAACGTAAATTTTGTCGATATGTTTTGAGTTTAATGCCGCCATTAAAGGATAGGCCATCACAGGTCTTCCTAGAAGAGGATACGTGTTTTTTCCAGGAAAACCAGAACTATTTTCCCTACCTAGCATAAGTGCACATATCATTATAATTTCCTATTTTATTAATTTATGAAAAATTGCTAAATTTATTAAACATTATCAAAATTCGTATAATATAGAATATATAAATTTAACAATTTTGTCATATACAAGTGTAATTTTTGATTAAGTTGCTCTATTGTTGCGATTAGTCATCTTGCAAAGACCTGTAATAACTGAAGAGCCCAGGATTTTTTGCAAGTTTATCAGGAGGTCCGTGCTGAGTTATTTTTCCTTCGTCTATTACTGTTACTGAATCTGCATTTTTAAGCATGGATAATCGGTGAGTTACTAAAATAATTGTTGTGTTTTTGGAAACTTTACTAATACTTTCTTGTATAAGTTTTTCTGATTTTGCGTCCAGGCTGCTTGTAATTTCGTCTAATAGAAGGATAGATGGTTGCTTTAGTAATGTTCTGGCAAGAGATATTCGCTGTCTTTCTCCTCCAGATAAAGTTAAGCCCCTGTTCCCAAGAACTGTTTCGTACCCGATATCTAGTCGCTCAATAAATTCGTGTGCGTTAGCCATTTTAGCGGCTTCAATTACTTCGTCATAAGACGCGTCAAGCTTTGAATATCGAATGTTGTCTACAATACTAGCGTTGAAAAGAAGAATATCTTGGCTTACTATTCCAACTGATTTTCTAATTGATTCGAGAGAATACTCTTCAAGTGGTAATTCATCTAAGAAGACATTTCCAGATTTAGGTTCAATAATTCGTGCAATAATATCAATTAAAGTTGACTTCCCGCCTCCTGATGGGCCAATTATTGCATTAAATGTCCTTGCATGAAATTCAATCGAAACATTGCTTAAGGTGTTTTCTGAGTTTGCATGAGCAAAATTTACATTTTCAAATCGGATAGAATTTTCTAATCCTGTAAAATTAGTAGAACCATTTTTAATAGTTGTATGAATTTGAATGTTATTGGCAAGAGATTGAATATTTTCAAAACTTTGCGCATATCCTGCATAGATATGTCGATGTTGATTTAAGTTAAGCACTTCGGGTGCCATACGAACTAATACATACATAAAAACTGCTAATTCCGACAAAGAAATTCCGAATACAGAAACTCCTAGGTATACAATTATTAGCGCACCACCAATTATTGCTGGTTCAAGAATAAATCTCACCATGGCTAAACTTCTGAAATATTGGTACAGTGCATTTCCGAGATTTGTAGCTATATCACTGAAACCTTTTGATTCTAATTGTTCATTATTGCTAAGCTTTACTTCGCGTAATCCTTCAATTTTTTCAACACTAAATCCGTGTAGATTGTCATTATATTGCACTACTTTACTGTTAATTTTACGTGATAACTTAATTTGTCCTTGTGCCATAATTGAGCCGAATCCCATAACTAGGATCCCAATTAGAGAAGTTTCCCATGAAATAAGCAAAAGTAGAATTATATAGCAAGTGACTAATATTATTCTTACACCCATGTCAACTAGAGAGGAAATTGCAACTCCTGCTCTTTCGGTGTCTTCAGTCAATGCGTTAATTAGTGTTCCTCTGTTTATAAATGAAAAAAAAGCAACATCTCCTAATACAACTGAGTTAAATAACTTAGAGCGGATAGCAGCACAAAAGTCTTCACGTAAATGAGAAGTACTGAGTCGTTGAAAATATACCAGTAATTGCGCTGTAAAAACTAAAATAAACACTGTGATTAGCAAAGAAGGTAAAATAATTGGTATATTAAAAATTCCATAAATCCTATTAAGGATTGTCCATATTAACCCAGTTTGTTCTAATTCTGATTTTTGTTCTATGAATTCAAGAACTGGTATTAGTAGTCCAATACTAAATCCTTGGGCGACTGCCGATGTAACTCCTAGCGAGAGAATAAGAAATATTCTTTTTCTCCCTCCAATGGACATATCCATATATGTCTGAATAATTTTTGGTATCTTTAGGTGGAGCTTATTTTGTATTTTCGTTATTAGCCTCACTTGCCACCAATATTAACAGAGTTCGTCAACCGCTCTTGTTCTTGAAGGGATTTCCAAATGTATTTGGCTTTTCTATAGTCTTTTATATGCCATGGATAGAAATGGTATAGCTGTAGGTTTTTAAAATTTTTTTGTTTTATGTCAAAGATGATATAACCGAAATCTAAAATCCATAAAGGTACTAAATGTCCATATTTTTTGTAAATTTTCTGTAAAAATTGAGGAATTCCAGGTAAAAAGTAACCCTCTCCTAATTGTTCTGATAATTGTCCAAAAACTGGTAGCTTAATATTTCGTTTATGTTTTTCAACTGTATCTGATATTTCATGAATTTCACGGGCGATTTTATGACTACTCGATTCTTGTCTTGGCCAATCGTAAAAATCCTTTAAATATTTTGCTAATCCTTCAGGATTCGGGGATGATTCTAATTTTCCATGAAGAGCTAGTTGAATCATTTTCCATGCTTCATCGAGACTTGATGGTTTCCAGTAATAGTCCAAAAAAGCTGGATTACTTAGGATAGATACATCGATATGTTCATCAATACGTTCTTTTGAAAGAAGCCCCGTAACTGAAATTACAGGTAACCCTAGCATAAGTGCTTCAATTCCAGATGTTGAATTGGCAGTAACAATGCAGGTTTGTTTTATAAGCCACTCCCAGAGTAGTTCATTATAGCCTATCTTAATATTTGGGAGATACTGATTAATTATCCGATATCCTTCAGGTCGTTCGTGCATTTGAGGGCGAATATTTATCATGATATTTGGATCTTTTGCGCAGAGATCAATTAAATCAAATTCTGCACGGAGACAAGATACATCTAACCAGACAAAATCCTCAATATTTCTACCTTTCCCATAGTAGACTTCTTCTTTGTTTGATTTATATTCATATACTAAATCGATAAGAGTATTTTTGTTATAAGTGTTAATTCTAGGATGTGAGATTGCAAAACCAATGGATTTTTTTATTTCTGAATGAATTCTTTTTGGCTTTATTACTAGATATGGATCTAGTCGAGGAGTTCCAGATATACAGATTTGTTCAGCCGTAAATACCTCTTCCTCTTTTAACCATTTTGCGGTTTTTGCACCCCAAAGAAAAATTTTCTTCAAATTATTTGTATATGCTCCATCTCCAGATATTTTTCCTGTGTATCGTTCGTTAACAACAAAATTTTTATCTGGTATGGCTCCTTCTTGAGGAATCACAACTATTGAAGAAGTTTTTTCTATTTGCTCAAGAACATTTTGAAGCCCGTCAGAATATGACATAGCAACTACTGAAGGCTTAAATTTTCGCCATTTACTTTTCCAATTTCGTTTGTTGGCAAGTAGTACTTTATGTCCCATTTGCTTTAGCCAATAATGAACTAAAAGAATACTATGTGCGTCTCTTGTTCTATTATCCACAAGAAGCAGGATTGGTCTTTTATTTTTACTAAATAACATTACGACACCTTTATTTACTTACTAGCTTTTCTTAATACATTACTATTGACATAACGCTTGATGAAAAGACTTTCATGTATTTATTTATTCTGCCTATCCAAGAATTCTAATGCAACTTCGGAGGAAATAAACTCTCCTTTGGGAAATAAAGCCTTGGCAATCGATCTAACTCTTTCTAAATCCTCATGCGTATCAACTGACATGTCTAACCATGATTTTTTAAAGATTCCATAAGGTTGAATACTTTGTACTCGATATTTTTCAAGATTATCAAGAATATATTTCGTTACATGCTCCCTATGATCATCCGAAATTGCTTTATTGGCTAAGGATTGTAGCGCATTTTTACTAATAACTTCAGCATAGAGGCCTTCAGGAAAGGCTCTTCCAATAATGTTAGTAGTATAATCTACATTTGATTCCAAATGACGATCGATTAGTATTTCTACAATGTTTGGGTCTAGAAGAATATCTTCACCACATATACGTACAATTGTTTGAGCATTATATGTCACACTAGCTTGTAAAAATCTACTTAATACATCGGTTTCACTTCCACGAAAAGTAGATGTATTTTGTGAAACTGCAAAATCGTAAAGTATATTATCTTGTTTTTTGGTAGAAGTGGCTAAAACTATATTGTCGATGTTGGGCACGCGTCGTAATCGGTCGAGAACATACTGTATAACTGGTTTTCCGCTTACTTCAGCCATAACCTTGCCGGGTAATCTTGATGATCCCATACGTGCTTGAACTATTGCTATTACAGGGTAATTTTGCTTGTTTGTCATTTCACCAAGAAGTCCATCCTGCATCAACAACTAAATTTGAACCTGTCACAAAATCCGAGGCATCCGAACATAAAAATAGCATAGCCCCTCTCAAATCACTTGGTGCTGCCATTCGCCCTAACATTGTTTTGTTCATGTAATTATTTAGAAATTCTTCGTTTTGAACTCCTGGATTGTAAACACCACCGGGTGAGATGCTATTAACTCTTATGTTTTTACCTTGCCAGTATGCTGCTAAGTATCGAGTTAGGTTGATAACTGCTCCTTTAGCAGCCGCATATGCAGCAGCAGAATTGAGGCCTGATTCACCGTAAATTCTTTGATCGGCTCCAACCATTCCATATACGGAACCGATGTTGGTAATTATTCCATATTGTTGCTCTAGCATAATTTTTCCAAAAACTTGGCATGTTAGAAAAACGCCAGTTAAATCAACATCAATAATTTTTTTCCAGGTATCTAAATTGTAGCTTTCAAATGTTGCTTGAGTTTCTTTGGTTATTGGATTATATGCGGCATTGTTGATAAGAATATCTACTTTTCCGTATGAATCTAATATTTCTCTTGCGGCCTGTTCAATTGATTCTTTTTCAAAAAGATCCATAGTAATACTTTTGGGTTCTGTGCCATATTTATTACGAATTTCTGAAACGATTTGATCGCAACGATTTTTACTTGTAGCAATATCGCTTATTATGACATTTGCTCCGGCCTCACTTAAGCAATCTGCATACTCAGGCCCAAGTTGTCCTGCTGCTCCTGTTATTACAGCGACACGACCTGTCAAATCAAAAAGTTGAGAATTTGATTTTTTTTGCGTCATTCTTTCATGTGGAATCATTAATATAAACTCCTTAGTTACAGGCTGACTGTCTTGTTAAATTTAGCTGATTGATGAGCTGCTATTGCAGCTTTTAGATTGTCAATTCCTTGATCAATAGTATTTATGCTTGGAATTCCATTTTCCAAGCATAAACGTAAATGAACTAGTTCATTTACGTATGTTTCATTATAGTCCATAGAGGAATGATCAGATGCGATTGTCCATTTGGAATTTTTTGTCTGAAAAAGCATTACTTTATTTTCTAAGAAATTCCAATAAATTGTACCTTTTTCTCCAATAATTTTACACCATCTGCTGTAGGGTTGTTGTATTAAATCGCAATGTAATTCTCCATGGATATTGTTTTGAAATTTGATATTTAGAGCAATTGATTCTTCGGCTCCATTTTTCAATTCAAGTATACTGTTATTTCCACTAGCAGCAAAAATACTTTTAAATGATCCAAACATCCATCGAAGATAGTCAAGCTCATGAACTCCTGCTGCTAACAAAGCTCCGCCTCCCATTGATTTGTCAGCTGAGTATCCATCTCGATAATTCTCCCAAGGGTGCCAATCTGGGAGATAACTTGCACATTCTGCTTGAACTGCAATGACATTGCCAATTGCTTCTTCCTTAAGGAGCTGAGAAATATGTTGAAGGCAAGGATGAAATCGAAGATTGTATCCCATAAGACTTATGAGTTTATTGCTTTGAATGTGCTTGTTTAATTTTTCAGTTCCTTCTAAGGTATGAGATAGTGGAATATCAATGAAAAGATGTATGTTATTCTCTGCAGCTTTTATTGCAATGGGAATATGAAGATGTGTTGGATTTGTTATGAGAGCTACATCCGGATACCAGCCAAAAGCATCTTCAGCAGACGTAAAATTCAGGAAAGAATTCTCATCTACTGTTCTTGGCTTTCTAGTAGTTGTTCTTAATACTGCAATATTCGTTTCATTTAAATGTAGTAAATTTCTTAGATGGCGTTCTCCTATAGATCCTAGGCCAATAATTAAGAATTTTTTAGACACTTTGCTCCCTTTCGCAGATAAGAATTCTCCACGGGTGAATTTTACCTATGACCATTTCAGGTTTGTCCTTCGTGTGATGATCAATTATATGGCTAACTTTAAAGCCTCGTTCTGATATAAATTCACTTACTTCGCTTATGGAATAGATGTTGAAATGTGCTTTCAAGTGATTATAATTTTCATCAAGATATCCATCTTCTTCATATCGATATATAGTTGAATCTCCTAGAAGAGTTCTAATGAGTAAGTATTTTGATGTTGCATTAAGAAGTCTGTCTAAAGCTACATGGTAATTTGAACAATACAATAATGAATTAATAGCTATTACACAGTCATATTTTTCTCCAGTTATATCTTCCATGTCCATTATGCGAAGTTTTTTTGGGGATAAACCATATCGATGAATTTCTTTTTGTCCAGCTACAATAAATTCTGGGCAACTATCAATACCGTAATAGTCAATTCCAAGAGGTTCTAGTGTTCGATAGTAGTATCCGGTTGCACATCCTGCATCTAATAATCTCATATGCGGTTTTAGAAGTGGCTTGAGGATTTCATAACATTGAATCTCACAGTCCAAAGCTGATTCTTCATTTCTAACCCTTGCCGTAAGTCTTTCCTGATAAAATTTCATATGTCTCCATATGTTCATGTCATTAGTCTTTGCTTTCGTATCCTCCAAATTATTCTGGGTAAATGCCTCACCAATTTTGATTTCTAAAGCATTAAGGAATTCTGAAGAAACCATTTCAATTTCATTTTCTAATTGGACACTAGTAAGTAAAATCGAACCTCTACTGCACTGAACCCTTATTGTATTTGGCAGGATGCATTCAATTATTGTACCTGGAGATCTTTGTTCTGAATGATTTTCATAGAGTAGTGCACTCCATATAAAAATTTTTTTGCCGCGAAAATAAGTAAACGCTCCGGGGTAAGGTTTTCCTAAAGCTCTTATAAAGTTGTATATATCAAAACCTGATTGATTCCAATCAATGATACCGTCGAGAGGTTTTCGCCTTCTGCCGTAAGTGCTCATACCATGATTTTGTTCAAATTCCGTAATTGAATCCTGAAGTACATCTTCAAGGAAACTCTTAAAAACTGAAAATTGTGCTTTGACGAGTTTTTTATACAAATTATTTGCAGAATCTGTAAATAAGATGGGCACTTGTTGTTGTTTTACTATTCTTCCCTGGTCTGCCTTTCTGGTCATTTTGTGCATGGATACGCCTGTAGTTGTGTATCCTTTTATTAGTGACCAATTAAGTGGAGCATGTCCACGGTTTTCAGGGAGTAAAGAATCATGAATATTGAAAGCCCCTATCTTTGGTATTTCAAGTATTGAATCATTTATCATCTGGTCCCAAGATATGGAGAATAAAACATCGGGTTCTAATTTTTTGATGATGTCAACATATTCTTTATCATTAATATTTTTTGGGGTATAAGTAGGGATATTTTTGGACTTAGCAAATTGTTCAAGGGATTGATACCAGTCATTTTTTTGTCCTTCTTTGGATATCTGGCTCCAGTATTCAGAAGGAAGAGCAAATACTGCAGATATTTCTTTACCTTGATTAACAAGTTCTTCTAGACATAACACTGCTATATCTTTATCACCACAAAAAACAAATTTCATTTGATTCTCATTCCCGATTCTGTAACCATTTTTCTAGATACTTATATCCTTTTACCAAAGCCTGATCATTTTTGTAATATTCTAAGGTAAGATATTTTGGTTGAATCCTATGAAGTACATCATCAAGTATTTCTATATCTGTTTCATTTGGTATTTCGTGGGTATCCTCTAAAATACCATTAACTATATTCGATCCACTGATTTGAATTTCTGAAATTTTATTCAATGGAATATCATTAAGATAGGAATCAAGAGGGATTTTCATGTTTTCAACACATATAACTAAGTGCCCAAGGTCTAAAAGAAGTTCGATATCTAATTCATTAATTATCATTGAAATAAATTCAGGTTCGCAGACACGTTCATATGCTCCCGTATCGAAATAGTTTAAGTTTTCAACCTTAATTAATCCCTTAAAGTTATCCCTTATAAAAGTTACATTTTTTCTTCCAAATTCAAGATATTTCTCATCACTTAACGGATTGGTGCCAGGTAGATATCTTGGATAACCGTTTGGTGACTTGCCATTTTCAATAAAAGTTTCCCATGCAGGTCCAATATCGCATGCAAAAGAAGTAAATCTATTACTTTTTAGTGCTTCAAGTAATCCTGAATTAATTAATTCCGATTGAAAATTAGGACTTCCTACATTTAATGAACATTCAAGCATCAACTCTTTACCTGGATATTGTTCATTATTTGGATTTTTGAATGATAATCCAGAAACAAGTGGCAGAAGCTCATTTTTGTTTCGTCGGAAAATATCAGTTTCAGGAACACATAACTTAATCATTTTTATTAGTTTTGTATCCTTCCAAAATAATCTTGGTTATTTATTCATACTTTTTTCATTGTGTTTAATTAATTTGTATGCTTCGGCGTAATTGAACCCGGACTGAATTCCTCTATATTGAGCAACTACTTTAATCCCTTCAGGTGATCTTGGGTGAGGATAAGTTCGCCATTCATCAGAATATTTCTCCATGGCAGTGATTTTTAAATTGAAATATTGTTCTATATCAAGATAATAATTGGGTTGAAAATCAATGCTAGGACCTGGGATTTCATATGAAAATACTGTTGATATAGAACGACATGCTACTAAACAAGCATTAGCTACTGACCTATGATCCTGGTCTGTATCTGTTATGTTAGGAACGAAAACTATATTAGGATTAACATTATTTATAACTGCTTCTAAAGGAACTATTATATCAATAAGTCGGTTATCAAGTTGTTCGTCATTGAGGTCGCAATAGGAGACATTTTTTATTCCTAACAATTTTGCAACTTCTTCGGTACATTTTTTTGTATTTACGATATGTTCTTTGTCTATGGTGTGGTTAAGAATTCGATTTGAAACTATATTGACAAATATCTCATATCCTTCTTTTTTGTAATGTTGAATTGCACCTGCACAACCTAGCACTTCATCATCTGCATGAGGGGCTATTACTAGCATTTTTTTTGACATTGTTTACCCCAAAAAGTCGTTTTCGTTCACAGAATGGTTTGCTAGAAATATTTTTGTGGTTACCTCATTCTCACCTTCAAGTTGAATATTGTAAAGCTCTAATATGCCATTACCTGTTTGCACTAGAATTGTTCCTTGATCTGTTAAGGAAACTATTTCTCCTGGTTCTTTCATTAATAAAGAACAACGCTCTATTAAGTTTGTATTCTCATTCTTAAAGGCTTTCCAAATAAATATTTTTTTGTTTTGCCAATAGGTAAATGCACCAGGAAAGGGATGAGTCAAGGCTCTAATCCATAAATCTAGACTGCTGGAATCTTTATTCCAGTCAATGATTCCATCTTGTGGAATTCTTTTGGGCCAGTAATCAGAACGACTGGTGTCTATTTTTTTCCTTGGTGCTGTTCCTCTCATGATGAGATTGTGATATCTAGAAATCAGAATTTTGCATGCTTGAGTGGATTTTTCATAAATTTCAGTTGCTGAGTCATTCGGTTCTATTTCATAGGATTCTTGACCAATAATATCGCCTAGGTCAGCTCCCTCAGATAGATACATCAATGTCATTCCACTTTTTCTTAATCCAAATATGATTGACCATGGAATAGGGGCTCTTCCTCTGTGCTTAGGGAGTAAGGTTCCATGGAATCCTACACAACCTTTATGTGGTATTTGAAGTAGTTCTTTTGATAGCAATTGAGACCAACTGACTTGATAAATAACATCTGGTTGTTGTGATTTAATTGCTTTTATAACACTATCTGAATTTATGTTTGAAGTGTATACAAGGGGTACTTTGGATTGATAGTTATCAAAAGATTTATATGAAATTATACTTTGAGCTTCTGTTGGAGGAGTTGTAAAAACACCTACAATGTTCTCATCTAATTTGAGCAATAAATTAAGACATTCCCAACCCATTGTTTCTGACCCAATGAATGTGATTCTCTTTTTATTAGAAGCATTATTTACTTCCATTAGAGATGTCTCCCCATTGAATCTGTGCCATAGCTTTGATGTCCTTGTTGATAGATTTTCCAATAACCTGGTCAATTTTATTTGCTGGTATACTTGTTTCTGGACGTATTGCTGATATGTCATCTAAGGATAATACATCTCCACTCTTAAGGTTTTTGGTTACAATTAATCCTCTTCGAATGAGAGCTTGAATTTCCATTTCAGAAGTAGTAGGAGTTCTTTCAGATGATCCCATTGCAAGCCTAATTCGATTTGCAGATTCAATCATTTGTTTTAATTCATCTGGTAAAATGGAAATATCGTTATCTCCACCTGGCAAGGATCTGTCTATGGTGAAATGCTTTTCTATTATTTGAGCTCCTAATGCAATTGCTGCCAAACTCACGTCGATTCCTATACTATGATCTGAAAAACCCACAGTTTTATTGTATCGAACTTGTAATGTTTTTATAAGTGATAAATTTGTTTCGTTATCTGGTGCGGGATATGCTGCTACACAGTGGAGTAGCGATAGCGGTGCATTTGTTAGACTAGTAATAGAATCAACAGCTTCATCAATCATTTCCCAGGTCGATGCTCCAGTTGATAGGAAGATTGGTTTGTTTTTTTTTGCTATATGGCGGATAAGCTTAAGATGGGTTAAATCACCTGAGGCTATTTTGAATGCAGGAACACCAAGCTTATCCAAGAAGTCTGCACTTTTTTCGTCGAATGGCGTTGAAAGGAATATAACATTGTTTTGATCACAGTAATTTGCTAGTGATGTAAATTCTTCGTAAGTTAAGCTTTCTCGAGCAAAATCACTATAACCAATATGATCCTCAGCAGTAAAATTAGATATAGTGTATGTCTGAAATTTTATAATTCGAGCCCCTGATGAAATAGCAGAATCAATCATTTTTTGAGCTAGATCAATATCTCCATTATGGTTTCCACCAATTTCAGCTATGAATATGGGAGTTGAATTAATAATGTTCTTGTATAGCGATTGTTGGCTGTTCATTTTGATCAAATCATTCCAATATTGATTTATCTACACTAGCCCAGAGGTCTTTTTTCGCATCTTCTGATATTTTGTTCCATTCAATGTATCTACGAATGCCTTCTTGTACTCCTACTTTTGGCTCCCAACCTAAATCTTTTGCTGCACGAAGATTAGAAATTTCTTTACCTTCGAAATCACCTGGACGTCCTTCGGTATATTGGATATCTACATCCCCAATAATATCTTTAACAATTTCTGCTAATTCTTTAATAGAGACTTTTTGATTTCCCTCTAGGTTATATGTCTTATTTGCTGCTTGAGATTTTAGCGCCAAGACGTTTCCCTCAGCGAGATCTTCAACGTAGATAAATTTTCTAAATTGTAATCCGTCTCCTTGAATTGTTATTGGTTGTTTTTCGAGAGCCCGTTTTACAAAAATAGGAATTACTCCTGCTGGCCTGCTGCGAGGTCCGTATGGTATTCCATATCTTAGAATGGTTGTTTCAAGACCGTATAGCTCACTATATGCTTTGCAATAATATTCTCCGACTAATTTAGTTGCAGTATAAAGGTGAGTTGGGTTCCCAAGTGGAGTATCCTCATTAACCTCGCTATCTACTGTTTCGCTATACACCCAAATGGTGCTGCCGTAGATAACTCTTTTGACCTTTGCCCAGCGTGAAGCCTCGAGGACATTTATCGTTCCTCGTACATTTATTTCTTCAGACCTAAGAGGTGATGCAAATACTTCGTTTACATCTGCAATGGCCGCTAAATGGTAAACAGCATCTGCTCCAGCAAAGGCCATTTGAATGGCATTAATGTCAAGTAAGCTTCCTTGGAAAAATTCTACATCATCTCGTATACTGGGCTTTGTCATATCAAATATTCGTACTCGTATTCCTCGATCACGTAACTTGTCTACGACGTGTGAGCCTATGAATCCTGAACCTCCAGTTACAACAACTAGCATTTTGTATCCTTCCGTAATAAATAAAGAGTCATGGTCGAAGTGGTTTTCGTGGCACCCCTGAGTTAATAGATTTTAATTCAGGGTGTTGATCTAGATATTCTATTAAATCTCCCAAATTGAAATTTGGATTATTTGGATATATGTCTTCAAATATTCTTTGTAGTAATTGTAAGTCTTTTTCATAGTCTAAATCTAGTCGCCACTTAGGTCGAAAGTGATTTGAAGGTGCAATAAGCTGATGGATGGTATATTTTTCAGGGTGTTCTTCAAAATATAAGTACGGATGTTCTCTGCATGGCTGGTCGTTTATTGCAAGAGAGTCGGCAATTTCTTTGGCGTCTTTCAATTTAAATACTCTAATATCGACACCTTGAGGATAAGTTTGAATCATTAAATTTGAAAGATAATCGCAGCCTACTGTTCTAAAAGTCCTGATGGCGAGATCGGTAACTTCCGAACAAGTCAAAATACAGTCACCTGTAATTTGTGCGATGATGTCGCCATTTATTGACTCAGCTGCCCTCACGATCCGATCAAGCACATCATCTGGGCTTCCACGGTAACATGAAATACTTAGCTCACGGCATAGTTTTTCAATTGAATCGTCTTCTGGCTGATTGGTCGTTGCTACAATTATTTGCTCAATCTCTTGTGATCTTTTTAGTCTTTCTATTAGTAGCTCAAGTGCAGGTTTTCCTGCTATTGATTTCAATGATTTGCCAGGTAGGCGAGTCGACGCCATTCTTGCTTCAATTGTAGATATAACTTTTTGGTTTTTCATAATGATCACTTGGAAAAGTGGTTGCAGATTTTGAGAATAGCAGTTGCAGCATCACGAATGTCATCAGTGCTAGCAATTGGGGAAACAGGGACGTTAATAATTCGCTGAAAAACATAATTGGATTGAGGGTAATTCTCTAGATTGAATCCCATCTCTTTATAAAGTGTGTGATTTGGCAATGGAGGCCAAAGAACGCTGACTCCAATGTTTTCTGCTCTTAGGTATTCTATAAATTCCCCTCGATCAATGGAAAGGGAGTCTAGGTTCAGTAGTATTGGAAATAGATGGTAATTTGAGCGTACGTAGGATCGCTCAAATGGCAATCGTATATTAGCACAGTCTTTGAGAATTTCATGGTAGATTTGTGCATTTTCTCTGCGTCTTTCGATGAAATGATCCAATTTTCTTAATTGATGAATACCTAAAGATGCTTGAATATCAGTAAAATTATATTTAAAACCCAAATAGGGAACGTCATAATGCCAAGATCCTTTTGGCGTATATCTTTGCCAAATTTGTCTAGCATCACTAATTCCATACATTGCCATTATTCTTGCTTGAGATATTAGATCAGGGTCCATTGATGTCATGGCACCCCCTTCACCTGTTGCAAGGTTTTTTGTAGCATAAAAGCTGTAACAAACGATATCTCCTTTGTTACCTACTTTTTCATTCCTATAGGTGGATCCAATTGAATGCGCAGCATCCACCACCACTTTAAGGTTATGCTTTTTTGCTATTTCTAATATTGGATCAATATCGCAAGGGTGACCACCGTAGTCCATTGTGATGATTGCTTTTGTTTTTTCAGTGATAAGTGATTCGATATTGTCAGGATTGATATTGAAAGTATCTGGACTAATGTCTGCAAATACTGGCTTTGCGCCAACATAAAGTATTACATGACCTGTTGATGCAAATGTGTAAGGAGTGGTTATTACTTCGTCTCCAGGGCCGATATTAAGTACTATCATTGATAAATGTAATGCCGCTGTACATGAACTTACAGTTAAAACATTAGGGACATTAAGGTAGCTTGCTAAGTCTTTTTCGAATTGTTGCGTTTTAGGTCCAGTTGTTATCCACCCTGAGCGTAAGGTGTCAATTACTTCTCTTTCTTCTTCTTCTCCCAATAAGGGTGGCGAAAAAGGAAGAAAAGTAGCTCTAGTCGGGATTCCATTTATTGGCTGCGTCTCTTTCATCATTTATTTTTCAACTATTTCTATAAATTGGAAGGATTTCCTTCCCAAATCTACCAGCTAGTATACTTTCTTTAATTTCTTTAATTCCGTTGCTTATTGTCCAATCAGCCTTCCATCCAAGTGTACTGCTTATTTTGGAAAAATCTACATGATAATCTCTTAGATCGGGTGATTGAGGAATGAATTCAGTTTGGGCTTCTGGAAATTCCTTCGCAATAATTTTCCCTAAATCCTTAATTTGAATATTTTGAGGATTAGAACCAACATTAAACACTTGCCCTGAAACCTGCTCAACTGGTGCATTTAGTACGGCTATATAAGCTTTGGCTGCATCGCGTACGTGGACTAGTGGCCTCCATTGCTCTCCACCGTATATTGGAATTTTTCCACTTATAGCAGCTTGCCATGTCAAAATATTTACTACAAGATCGAATCGCATTCTTCTTGAAAGGCCATATAGAGTTCCCATACGAAGAATTGTGGGATTCCACGGGTAAGATTCACGAGCCTGCCCCATAGTTTTTTGCATATCTTCGTGATAGGCAGTAAAAATTCGTTGTTCAATTAAAGTTTTTGTTTCAGCATATAAAGAAATCGGGTTTAGACCGCTAAGTTCAGTTAGTATTCCAGTTTGGATACCATAACAAGAATCAGTAGAGGCGAAGATGAATTTTTTAGTTTTATAATATCGGCAAGCTTCGATAACATTTTGGCTGCCAAGGATATTTACTGAAACTGTATCGTCTGAATCTTTATCGCAAGCCCCTTCGCCAACTAAAGCTGAAAGAAGTATGACGGCATCGTGATCCTTGACGGCTTCCCCTACAGATTTTGAATCTCTTATGTCACTTTTGATAAGTTGGCACTGTTCTGATTCTATTAGGTCTTTAATATGACTATCGCTAAAAAGTAATGAATCGAATATTGTAACTTTGAATCCAGATTCAATTAGCTGTTCGCTCAGCATAGAGCCTAAATATCCTGCACCACCCATTACTAAGACGCTTTTAATAGAATTTTCCACAAATTATCTCCTGATTCTGACTGCATGATTTAAGATTATATCATCCAGCCATTTCGGGTTAGTTGTAATCCATTTTGTAAAGAAATAGTTGGAGTCCATGGTATTTGTTTCTGACTAAGTTGTATATCGGCACAACTTTCATATATGTCTCCTTGCAAAGGTGGCTCAAGGGTAATTGAATTGGCGCTTTGGCCACAAAGGGTATTTATTGAATTAGCAAGTTCAATAATTTTTGTGGGTATTCCGCAGCCAATATTCCAAATATTTGCCTTATTTGTGCTTAAATTTGCTGTTGCTGCCTTTAAATTTGCTGCCGCAACATCTTTTACAAATATAAAATCTCTTGTTTGATTACCATCTCCAAAAATCCTCAGAGGTTCTTTCTTTAGCGCACGACTTATAAACGATGGTATAACAGAAGGATATGATCCAGCCACTGATTGACCGGGCCCATAAACATTAAAATATCGCAAACATACTGTTTCGATCCCGTAACCTTCAGAAGCGAGTCTCATGAATTCTTCTCCTGAAAGTTTAGTTTGGCCGTATACACTTTGTGGTTTACATAATGCAGTTTCAGGTGATGGGCAAGCAGCTGTATCGGCATATACTGCAGATGAACTTGAAAAAACAATTCTTTTGACGCCCTCTTTGGCAGCAATATCGATTACATTTGTAGTTCCTAGGATGTTTATGCCAACACACTCACTAATTTTTTGAAGACTATCGGCAACAGTGATAAATGCAGCCAAATGAAATATTACGCTACAATTTTTTGCTGCTTGACGTACGGTTTCTTTATCCCTGATATCTCCGATAATCAAATTAGCTGATTGCGGAATGAGCCTTTGATTACCGGTAGATAGATTGTCGAGTACATTTACATCCCAACCTTCTTGCAGCAATAATTCTACAACGTTAGAGCCTATGAATCCTGCTCCACCTGTAACCAAGACTTTTTCCATGTGACCCCTAGGCTAAATAAAGTAATGAATTATTTATTAAGTATTTCGCTTTGATACCAATTTACCGCTCTTCTTACGCCTTCATCCAGTTGAGTTTCAGGCTTCCATCCTAGTTCACGTTCGGCTTTTTTGTTGGAGATCTCTATGCTATCCATTACAAGTTCCCCACGTCTTGTTGGGTCGATTACGTATTCGATTGTTCCTTTTCCGGCATGCTTGGTTACTGCTTCTGCAAGCTCTTTAATCGTTACGTCTTTTTCGCCTTCAAGGTTATAAGTTTGATTAATTGCTGCATCTGATAGTGCTAAACAATGCGCCTTTGCGAGATCTTCAACGTAGACAAATCTCCTTACTGCACTTCCATCGCCAAATATTTGTATTGGTTTATCTGAAAATACGTTATCCATGAAAGCTCGAAGAGCTAATCCTGGCCACATTCTTGGACCATAAGGGATTCCGAAACGGAGTATGGTGAATTCTTGGCCATACAATTTTTGATAATCATGACATAAAAGTTCTGCAGCTATTTTGGATGTTGTATAGATGTGCCCCCCGCCTTCAGGTAATATTTGTGAAGCTTCATCTAGTATTTTTGGGCCATGATGGTTATCTGGGATACTACGATCTACTGCATTGAAATACCATACGGTACTTGCCATAACAACCCGTTTTACATTAGCTCTTTTTGCTGCCTCAAGTAGTACAGCTGCTCCTTTTATATTTATGTCTACTGTGGTGATGGGATCATCCAGTGATTGCCTAGCATTGGCAATTGCTGCAAGGTGAAAAACTACTTCAATTTTGTGCTTTGATAATGCTTCTGTTATTTGGTTAACGTCTCTAATGTCTACCTGTTCAAAGTTATCGGCATTGCCTCTGTCGACCATATCGAGATTGGTGACCGAATGCCCTTCATTACGAAGTGCATCAATCACATGACTACCTATGAATCCACTTCCGCCAGTTACTGTTATATTCATTTATTTCAATTCTCCACCATCATTTGATTGTAGACTGATTCCATTTCTTCTTCATATCCCCATTTTCTTAGTTCTGAAATTCCCCACAAATTGATTAAGTATTTCCACCCATCAATTCTTGAAATAGAGCTTAAAGTCATATTATTTCCGTGTAAATAATATTTATATACACTTTTTTGAATATAAATTGCAGGCCAACGACTTAATAGTCGGATCATTAAATCATGTTCTTCCCAGTATATATTTCTATACATTCCAGCTTCAATAACTCTTGATGTACGAAACATAACTCCAGGGGCGATTATATTGTAAATATTAATTTCATCTGTATGTTTAAATATTTTAGTTGCTCCATTGGAGTCGCAATTAACTCGATCACCATATACTAATGCTGATTGTGGGCTGCGTTTGAGTGATGTGAATAAATCCTGGAGAGATCCAGGTAATAGTTCATCGTCAGCATCGACACGAATAAAATATTCTCCTGTTGAATTTAGTATGCCTGTGTTGCATGAAGTCCCTAGTCCAAAATTTTTACTATGGGTTAATATTTTTATTTTTTTACCATACCGTTGAAGAATTTTTCCTGTTTCGTCTTCTGAACCATCGTCGATTAAGATAATTTCAAATGGTTCATTGTGAATTGACTGATCAAGGACGCTTTGTATGCATCTATCTAAATAATGACCATAATTGTATGTACATATGATTATGCTAATCATATGTATTTGCACCGGACTTTAGATAATATGCTAGCTTGGTACATTATGAAAACGCTCACGAAGAAATTCCTGATTCTCTTGTTCAAAAGGTGTAAGTTTTTTTTCGCTGGTTCCGAGCATGATTTCAGTTAATCGTATTTGTCGTACCATTTCAGTCAAATCTTTGCTGTCAGCTGATAAAATATGATCGGTCCCTTCTAAATTTTTATTGGTAGTGATGTGCTTTTCAATAACTTTAGCTCCCATTGATACTGCTAAAACTGGAGCAAATATTCCTATAGTATGATCTGAGTATCCTACTCCAGAAATTTTCGGGAATTTATTTTGGAGTGTGGAAATAATATTTAAATTCACGTTTTCCGGTGGAAGAGGATATTCAGAAACGCAATGAAGTACGTAAAGCTCTTTGACATCTCTTAAAGTGGCAATAGCCTTTTCAATTTCTAACATTGAAGACATTCCAGTAGATAAAAATACTTTATTGAAATTGATATTTACAAACTCAAGTAATTCAAGGTCAATAATATGAAATGAGGCAATTTTAATGCTTGTGGCGCCAGATTTAAGAATAACCTCAGCCTTCTCTATGTCCCATGGAGTCGCCAACGGCTCAATGCCAGTTTTTTTTGAGTGAATAATTAAGTCTTGCCACATTGAATCAGATACTTCTACTTGCTTGAACCATTCTTTTTCAGGATCAGAAGATGATACTTTGGCCGAATCGTAGAGTTGGAATTTAACATAGTCACATCCAGCACGAGTAGACATGTCGATTAATTCATATGCAAGTTGGATGTCACCACAGTGATTTTCTCCAGCTTCTGCTATTACTATCGTTTTATTTGACATTAAACAATTATCCTGATTTCAATTCTTCTAAAACTTCTAAAAGACTTGTTATTACATGTTCAACTTGCTCGTTGCTCATGCCTACCCATATTGGAAGGCAAATATGTCGAGGGCATATGTCTTCTGAAATGGGTAATGATGGCATTGTACCCATTTCTTGAAAAACAGGTTGCTGATGTACAGGAAGATCGTAAACACCGCCTGCTAGACTGATACTTCGCTTTTTTAGTTCTATTCTGATATCTTCTTGACTTATTCCATGTTCAGGAAGAGCTATAAATTTATACCAACTTGAGCGACTAGATGGCATGATAAGATTAATTTTCCCCTCGAGGTGTTTTTTATACTCATCTGCAACTTCGTTTCTTTCTTGAAGGAAAGAATCTAATTTTCTTGCTTGCTGATGTCCAATTACAGCAGTTATCTCATTCATTCTATAATTAGAACTAAGGGATGTGTGAACGGTTTCCCATTGAGATCGTTTACCGTAATCTCTTAAACCTCTGCATGCCTCCGCAAGGCCATCGTCATCACATACAATCATTCCACCTTCGGCTGCAGTAATTACTTTTGTGGCAAAAAATGAATAAGCAGCTGCTAAGCCAAATTTTCCAGCGCGCTTTCCATTAAATTCTGATCCATGAGCATGCGCAGCATCTTCTATGAGCCATAAGTTATTTTCGCAACACCAAGCAGATATTTTTTCCATTTCAGGACTGATGATTCCACCTATATGAACTGGCACGACTCCTACTGTTGAATCTGTTTTTTTGCTTTGTATTTCAGCAAGAGATACGCACATTGTATTTGGATCAAGATCTAGAAATACTGGATTTCCACCGGCGAAAATAATTGAATTGACTGTTGCAATAAAAGTATTTGTTGGGACAAGGACATCTTTTCCTTTTATGTCCATTGCCTTCATCAGAATTTCAAGTGCCGCTCCACCACTAGAACAGGCAATGGCATGTTTTGAACTGCAGTACTCAGCCCAAAATTCTTCGAATTCTTTAACTTTTGTACTAGCGGCAACCATTCCACTTTGAAGAACTAAATCAATTTCCTTTAAAATATATTTCCTGTCATCGTCATCAAAAACTACTCTTACTGGAGGGACGTTAATATTAATTGACATTCTTTTTATTCCTTTGAATTAAATAGCTGAAATTGAGCTTAGTTAGATTTATTTTTTTCTATATATTGTTCGAGATTGCTTATTCTTGGCGACTTTTCAGCATTTGAATTGTTGGATAAGATTATTGATAAATATCCGCTACTAATATCTATATCCTGAAGTTTATCTAAAGGAATCATTATGCCAGTGGTTCCAGATCCATTTTCATTGCTGTTAAGGTCTTTAATTAAAAGGGTATATTTTGTACGAGTTGATGTATGGTCTAATTCCACAGTTTCATCGCTATGCACAAAGTCTGATTGATCGAAAGGAAGCACTCGGATAGTTTGCATTGGTACACCTCATAATATGTTACGGATAGTAATGCTTACGAAAGCATTTATACAAGCTTAGCATTAGCTATATTAGGTTTCAAGATGTCGCAGTAGACAGAACTGTCGATAAGTTCATTAAAATCCTTAATAGTATTTATGTTTTCTTTAGTAAAATCATTGCTAGTGCTAGCTGCTCTTCCTATAAATGGGAGGTTGCATTCTTTGGCTGCATTGAGATCAGTTATTGCATCTCCTATGAATAACATATTGTGTGCTTTTAAATTCCAATCTTTCATGATGTTCCGGATTATTTCTGGCTTTAATTTTGGAGACCCAAATACTCCTGAAAAATAATTATTTAATTGTCTTTTTTTGACTACTTCCTTGAGTTCATCTTCTGGTGTTCCTGATGCGATAAAAAATAAGCAAATTTCAGAATAATTTTTTAGAAAATTTGTAATTCCCGGAACTTCAGGGCAATCCAATATTTTTTCCCATACGGAAATAGAAAATATTTTAGCAAGTTCTTTTTCACGATCGTGAGATAAGTCTCTTTTGAGGATGTTTTTGTAAATATAACGAAATTTTTCATGGCGTGATATTCCCATGTTGTTGAGGTGATATTCAATTATAGGCTTTAAGTGGTTTTTGTCGGCAGAAAATACATCTAAAAAAGCTTGAGTTTTGATTTCTGTTGATTCGAGAATTACTCCATCAAAATCGAAAATTATTGCTTTTGGAAATTTCACGAAACTCCTTCATATTTTTTTGATTAAATTTCTTGTAGATAAATAAATGAACCTGAGCTTGTAACATGCAAGTTTGACAGGAACAATCTTACGTGACAAGCATATTGATTCAATTTCTTTTTTTCTATACGATGCAATAGTTGAATTAGTATTTATTAGAGGAGTAAGCAATGATGGATTCCTTGATAATAGCAGGGAAGGAGTTTAGCTCTCGATTACTTATAGGTACCGGTCGATATAGAACAGACCAGCAGATGATTGACGCTTTGCAAAGATCAGGATCAGAAATTGTTACAGTTGCCATCAAGCGACTTCGTCTTGATAAGCCAAATGAAAAGACCATACTGGATATTATTGACTGGAAAAAATTTGTAGTTTTACCTAATACTGCAGGATGTCGAACAGCAGAAGAGGCAATATTAGCCGCTAAGTTAGGAAGAGAAATAATGAGCTCAAGTATGGTAAAGCTTGAAGTGATTCCAGACCCAAAATATCTCTTTCCCGATCCAATAGGAACACTTCTTGCAGCTGAAATTTTAGTAAAAGATGGGTTTATTGTTCTTCCATATATTCATGCTGACCCTGTATTGGCGTCAAAATTACAAGATGTTGGATGTTCTGCTGTAATGCCTCTTGGTTCTGTAATTGGTTCGGGTAAAGGAATCCACACTAAAGAAGAAATTCAGATCATAATTTCCCAAGCAAGTGTTCCGGTTATCGTTGATGCAGGCTTGGGGGTTCCGTCAGATGCCGCACAGGCTTTAGAAATGGGTGCAGCAGCAGTCTTAGTAAACACAGCAATTGCCCAAGCAATTGATCCTGGTGAAATGGCAGAGGGATTTAACTTGGGTGTTCAGGCAGGACGTAAGGCATTCCTATCAGGAAGAATTCCCATAAGAGATTATGCAACTCCAAGCAGTCCTCAAGATCCAATTGTTCAGGTGATTAAGTAGAAGAATTATGATATCTCAATTACATAATGTTTTGGCTGTAATTACCGATTCTTCTATTAAATCGCCGCATTCCACCATAGATCAAATTACTATGGCGATCGAGGGTGGAGTTAATATGGTACATCTTCGTGAAAGAAATTTACCAACTTCAGAATTATATGATTTTGCCAAAAAAATTCGCAAAGTTACTCAGGGAAAAGCCCTATTTTTTATCAATGAGCGTGTTGATTTAGCACTTGCTTGTCAAGCTGATGGAGTACAAATAGGTAGTAAAGGATTTCCGTTAGATGTAGTAAGAATTTTAGTGGGTTCTGAAATATTGATTGGTAAATCTGTCCATAGTGTTAAAGAAGGCTTGATGGCTGAAAGCGAGGGTGCAGACTTGATTTTGTTTGGCACTATTTTTCCAAGTCGCTCACATCCTGATTTTGATGGTGTAGGAATTGATGAAATTCAAAGAATATGTCATTTGATAAATATTCCTGTAATAGCTATCGGAGGTATTGATCAATATAATATTACTGATGTTATATACTCAGGCGTTAGTGGTGTAGCCGTAATATCGGCAATAATGGGTAGCGATGACCCGTACAAGGTATCGCTTAAGCTCTCAGAATTGATAAATATTAAATAGTTATTGCCATTTTTTAAAGAGGAAATCTAGAATGATTAAAGTTGGAATAAACTCCCAAATACATATTTTTGATGAATCTACTTCTTTAATGTATATTTTGAAAGATTATCTAGGGATCGAAAATTTAATCTATTTAGCGATAGCGCATAATGGAGAAGTAGTAAGCAAGGATCAGGTTGAGCTAATTACCGTTAATGACGGGGATGTTCTAGATATTGTTCAGCCAGTAGGTGGTGGGTAATTTTGAGGCTTATAAATTTCGGAATTGCTTTTTTAGGCTATACCTGCCTAGTTCTTTATTCCTTGTTGGGTTGCATGCGATTTCTATTAATAATTAAATTTAATTTTTTCTACCTTTTTAGAAGATATAATTGGTATCAAGAAAAGATGCTTGGTAGAAAGATAATGTTTCGAGACATTATCAATTTTGGTGCTTGGCACCAAAATCTTGGAAAGTAGCTTTTATATTTATAAAACGTGATTGTTGTTAAAGCTATAAGCCTGGTTCAGTCATTTTTTCTGCGTTAAGAAGCTTGTCTATTTCGGTATCAGATAAATCTGTGCTCTCTTTAGCTACTTCTCGAATAGTTCTGTTGCTTGCAGCTGCTTCTTTTGCAATCGATGCTGCTTTATCGTACCCAACGGCAGGCGTTAGTGCGGTTCCAAGCATGAGGCCATTCTCTACACTTGCTGGACCTTGTCCAGTTGCAAATATTCCTTTAATACATTGTTCAGAGAAATTTCTAGCAGATGTTGATAGAAGAAGAATTGATTCAAGAATATTATGGGCAGCTACGGGAAACATCATATTAAGTTCGAAATAACCACCGTGCCCTGAAAGTGCGATAGTGCTATCGTTTCCGATTACTTGAGCAACAACTTGAATTAATGATTCAGCAATAACTGGATTGACTTTTCCTGGCATAATTGAGCTTCCTGGTTGGACTTCCGGAAGTATTATTTCTGCTAAACCAGCCCTAGGTCCTGATCCTAGGAAGCGAATATCATTTGCAATTTTATACATGCTAATTGCAATTGTTCTCAGTGAGCCACTTGCTTCTATAATGGAATCAATTGTATTTTGTGCTTGAAAGTGATTGTCCGTTTCACGTACAGATATTTCCAACAAATCACTGATTTTTTCGCATGTTTTGGCTGAAAATTCTGGATGACAATTTACCCCTGTACCGACTGCAGTGCCGCCAAGTGCAAGTTCTGAAAGCTCTTTTAGTGCATTATTGGCTCTTGCAATCCCACGTTCTATTTGTCCCGAATAGCCAAGAAATTCTTGTCCAAGTCTAATCGGTGTAGCGTCTTGAAGATGAGTTCTTCCAGTTTTTATTATTGGCCAAAATTCCTTAGATTTTCTTATTAGTTGAGATTTTAGCTCTTCGAGTGAAGGAATTAATTGATTTTTGAGTGAAGTTATTGCAGCTATGTGTATTGCACTGGGAATTACATCATTTGAAGATTGACATAGATTTACATGATCATTTGGATGAACTAATTTTGTTCCCCTAAATAGATCTGAACTTGCCTTATCTAGATCTCCTATTAATATTTCTGTTGCCCTATTGGCAATGATTTCATTGGCATTAGTATTTGTCGAAGTTCCTGAGCCTGTTTGAAAAATGTCCAAGACGAAGTCATCATCAAATTTTCCATGAGCTACTTCCGTAGCCGCCTTAGCTATAGCATTTCCTATTTGAGAATCAAGAAGACCTAATTCAATGTTTGATAGAGCAGCGGAGCCTTTTATTACTGCTAATGCTTGAATGAATTCTCTTGAAAATCTTAAATTACTGATTGGAAAATTCAGAAATGCTCGCATTGTTGATGCCCCATAATAGGCGGAAACAGGAACCTCCATTTCGCCCATGGAATCCCGTTCGATACGAGTTTTTTCTGTTGACATATCGCTCCTCCGAAAATATATATCTTTTGATTATACTATTCTATGACTTTATATTATTGCAAAAAAACGTTAATAGCATGTTAATATACGAGAGTTAATTAATATTTGTAATTTAATTTGTTTTTTGGAGATCCTTTACTATGTATGAAGTCTATAAAGAAACCATTGAAGTTTTAAAGAAAGAGCAAAATTGTGTAATTGCTACTGTTGTTGGGACAAAAGGATCCACACCTCAAAAACCTGGCGCTAAATTACTTGTTCGTCAGGATGGAACTGGTGTAGGAACTTTAGGTGGGGGGTGTGTAGAAGGAGATATATGGTTTGCTGCAAAAGAACTTCTTCAAAGTGGAGGCGATGCTGAGATAAAAGATTATTTTCTGAATGAAGATATTGCTGCTCAGGATGGTTTGGTTTGCGGAGGAACGATGTATTTTCTTCTTGATCCGATAAAACCTGATGAGGTAGTTAGCGATCTTGAAAAGATTGTCAATGCATATGAAGGTGGGTCGCCAATTACCATGGCTTCTGTTATTAAAGCTCCTCGAAATTCTGGTATTGAAATTGGATCCCGTGTTTTTATATATGCTGACGGTACATTAAGTGGCAGCTTAGGTGATATTGATAAAGCATTACTTAGCGCCTCAACTGATTTAATGGTTCATGGGAAAAATACTATTCTTAAGCTTGGCAAAGGAATTGAGGTATTTATTGAAGCATTCACAACTCCCCCTCAACTTTTTCTTCTTGGGGGAGGTCATATTTCGAAAGCTTTGGCTGATTTATCGATTCCTTTTGGGTTTCAAGTGTATGTGATTGACGACAGGAAGGAATTTTCCAATAAAGATCGGTTTCCTATGGCCAAAGAAGCTATTGTGAGCTCCTATGAAGATTGGGTTGATAAGGTAAAAATTAATCCAAATAGTTTTATTATTATTGCTACCCGAGGGCATCAATATGATGACTTAGCAACTGAAGTTGCAGTACGTACTGAAGCTCGCTATGTTGGATTATTGGGAAGTAAGAGAAAGAGTCTGATGATATTTGAAGAGTTATTTCGTAAAGGCATTCCCGAAGATCGTATAAAGTCTGTTCGTGCACCAGTGGGGCTTAGTATTGGTGGCCGTACTCCTGAAGAAATTGCTCTTAGCATATTATCGGAAATTCAAATGTTTCGTTTTGGTGGTGATGGCGCCCCGATGAAAATGAGTGACAGATTGTTTAAGAAAGCTAAGCAGAAATCAATGAACCCTCCAAATTCAGCTGGAGCATTTCAGCAAGCGTTAACACGATGAGGTGACATGGGTAGTGTTTCTGGGATTCTTTTAGCAGCGGGTGAGTCTACTCGTATGCGTACTCCAAAGGCCTTACTTGATTGGGATGGAAAGTCATTGCTGGAAAGTCAAGTAAACTCTCTTCGTAATGCTGGTGTCTCAGACATAATCGTAGTACTTGGACATTACGTCAATGAATTTATTTCAGTATTGAATAATTATGAGGGATATTTACAAATTGTAGAAAATTCCAATTATTGGAAAGGAAAAACCACTTCAATAATTAAAGGGCTTGAAAATATTTCTGCTGATTCCGATATGCTGGTTCTTTTGGCAGTTGATCAACCAAGGCCTGCAAATTTAATTGCTACTTTGATTTCCTCGCATAGGAATACAAATGCACTCATAACCCATCCAAGCTATGAAGGCAAAGGAGGTCACCCATTGATTTTTGATAAAATCCTATTTAAAGAACTTGCAGTAATAAGCGAAAAAACTGAAGGAATTCGAAATATTGTAAAGAAATACATGCATCGACTTAATGTTATACAGGTAAATAACCCTATTGTTCGAGTGGATATCAATACACCAGAAGATTATTTATATGCATTAAGCATTCAAGAGGAAGGTGCTGGAGCTTAGATGATGAAAGAGAAGATAGGTGCAATAATCGTTGGTGCCGGTAGCGGCAATAGAATGCATGGGGTTGATAAAATATTCACTAATGTACTGAATCGTCCTGTATTAGCCTATTCCTTGGATGTTATGGCTAATTTTAGAAAAATTGATGATCTTGTTTTGGTTCTCGCAAAGGATAATCTCAAATATGGAAAGAAATTACTTGATTCTGAGTTGAAATGGCCTTCAGATTGGAAGATTAAGGAGGGCGGCCCTCGTCGGCGTGACTCTGTTTTGATAGGCATTCAAGCTTTAGGTAATGTGGATTGGGTCATTATTCATGATGCAGCGCGTCCGTGTTTAACTGTAGATCTATTGGATAATGTGATTGAAGCAGCAAAAGAAGTTGGCGCAGCAATCACGGTAGGAAGTGCTATTGATACGGTAAAAAAGATTGACTCCATGAATGGAGTTACTGAAACGCTGGATAGGGAATTTTTGGTCTTAGCTCAAACCCCCCAGGTTTTTAGAATGGATCTTTTAAGATCTGCTTATCGTAAAATAAATGATGATGAGGTATTTACAGATGAAGCCACTTTATTTGAAATTTTCTTAAATAAAGTAAAAGTAGTTAGAAATATTAAGTTGAACCCCAAGATTACCTATCCTGAAGATTTATGGCTTGTCGAATCTATTATCAAGAATCGAATACAAGGAAAAAATTGATGCGTGTTGGATTTGGTTATGACATTCATCGATTAGTAAGCAATAAGAAATTGCTACTAGGAGGAGTAAATATTGAATACGAAAAAGGACTATTAGGCCATAGTGATGGCGATGTGGTTCTTCATGCTCTATGTGATGCAATTCTCGGGGCAAGTGGTAAAGGAGATTTAGGGGAATATTTCCCTTCTTCTGATCAACAATATAAGGATATCGATAGTTGGAAGTTGCTTAAAAAAGTCATAGCTCTTTTGGGCGAACAATGGAGCATAGTAAACCTAGATGCTACAATAATCGCAGAAGAACCTAAGCTTAAAGATTATATTGAGGCTATTCGCTTATCTATAGCTAACTTATGCTGTATAAAATATAACCAAGTTAACGTAAAATCGAAAACCAATGATCAGCTTGGGGCAATTGGCTCTGGAGAAGGCATCGCATCGATGGTGATCGTATTGCTTGAGGAGAAGAATGAAAATCTATGACACATTAACAGGAGATGTTGTTAGCTTCGATTCTAAGGAAAAGCCCATTTCTATGTATGTATGTGGGATTACCCCTTATTCTTCAAGTCATGTAGGGCATGCCATGAGTTATGTTTACTTTGACACGCTTAGAAGGTTTCTAGAATTTTCAGGATATAAAGTAAATCATGTTCAAAATTTTACTGATATAGATGACAAGTTAATCGCTGTAGCAATCGCTGAAGGAGTTTCCGTCAAAGAAGTTGCTGATCGAAAAATAGCAGAATACTTTGATGTTATGGATAGGTTGAATGTCGCTAGAGCAACAGTATATCCACGCGCAACAGAAGAAATTCCTGCAATTATTGAATTGATAGATAGATTAATTGAAAAAGGATATGCATATGCTGCTGGTGGTGATGTGTATTACCGCGTAAGAAACTTCTCAAATTATGGGAGATTGGCCAAAAGAACTTTAGATGGCATGAATGCTGGCGTAAGGATTGACCCAAGTGCACATAAAGAATATCCAATGGACTTTGTTCTATGGAAAGGAGCTAAGCCTAAAGAACCATTTTGGAAAAGTCCTTGGGGAGATGGGCGACCGGGCTGGCATATAGAATGTAGTGCAATGTCTTTGAAATATTTGGGAAGTCAAATTGATATTCATGGTGGAGGTCAAGATTTAATATTTCCGCACCATGAGAATGAAATTGCTCAAAGTGAAGCTTTTAGCGATCATGATCCATTTGTAAAATGCTGGATGCATAATGGCCTTCTTGAAATTCATGAAAGTAAAATGAGTAAGTCTCTAGGTAATCTGGTAACTGTAAATGAGGCCTTAGAGCTTTCAAGTTCTGATGCGATAAGGATGTTTTTTCTAAGTTCACATTACAGAAGTCCTTTGTCTTATTCTGCTCAAGGTATACTTGCCCAAGAGAAAGCGATAGATCGAATCAAGGGAGCCTTAAGCTTAACAAGTGAGGCTGACTCTAGTTCTTGTTTTGACGGATCAGAATATTTTGTAAAATTTTGCCAAGCAATGCAGGAAGATTTAAATACTCCCAAAGCAATAGGTATCATGTTTGATCTTGTTAGAGGAATTAATAAATCTAGGGATGAAGGTATTCCTATGAATAATGGACAGGAACATTTAAGAATGATGGCGAATATTCTTGGACTTACTCTTGAGGATAATTCCAGAAATGTTTCAGCATTAACTGAGCCACTTATGGAATTATTAATTGAAATCAGAAAAGAAATGCGGACAATTAAGAATTATGCAATGGCTGATCACATAAGAGATTCGTTGACAGGAATCGGATTTATCTTGGAAGATAATGAATCTGGCACAGATTGGCATTTCAAGTCTTCATGAGTTCAATAATTGATGATTTAAACGGAATATTATCTCATAGTGAAATTTCTTTTGATCCTATTATTTTGAAAAATCATTCGAGAGATGCCATGAGCCAGCTTAGATCCTTTAATGTTGATTTAAGTCAAATTCCAATTCCTGATTTTGTTGTTTTTCCAAATGATACAGAAAAGATTTCAAAAGTTATTGCGTATGCTTACAAAAACGCAATTCCTGTTACCCCTTTTGGCTCGGGAACTGGTGTTATGGGAGCTGCTATTTCAACTCAAGGTGGCATTGTTATTTCTACAGCAAACATCGATTCTTTTTTTCTTGCTGATGCTGATAGTCAATTTGGAGTTATTGGATCGGGAATGATTTTAGATGCAGTTGATGAAAAGCTTAGAAATCATGGCTTAATGCTCGGTCATGATCCATGGAGTCGCCCAATAGCAAGTATTGGAGGGGCTATTTCTACCAATGGAATGGGATATTTAGCAGGCAAATTTGGTAGCATGGGACAGCAAGTCTTAGGATTAGAAGTGGTAATTCCAAATGGGGATATCATAGAAACTAAGGGCCTTTTGAAATCTTCAGGGCCAAATCTATCATCTCTTTTTATTGGAAGTGAAGGTTGCATGGGGTTGATAACCAAAGCCAAGATTTATGCTCCACCATTACCCGAATTGTTTAAGATAAAAAGCTATAAGTTTGATAACTTCATCGATGGATTTGACGCAATAAAAAACATGTATGATCTTTCTTTATTCCCAGCTGTTATGGATTTTTCAGAAGAATTAGACCCCATCAGTAATTTGCTAAACTCTATTTTACATATAGGCTTTATGGGTTTTGAGGAGCAGGTTAAGGCTGAGTTATCTCGAAGCAAAAAAATTGTGATTAAAGCTGGGGGAGTTGAGCTCTCTAGTTTAGTTAGTAAAGAATTTTGGGAACATCGTCATGATTCTGCATTTAGGTATAAGTTAAGGAATTCTACAAGTTTTCATCAAATTAATTGGTTTGGTGACTATTTGCATGTTGTAATTCCTGTTTCTAAAGTACTTGATTACTATATGGTTGCCAAAAGGATTCTTGAGAATCACGGCATGACTATTCGTGAATGGTCATTATGGGGACGTCCTGACTATTTTTCATTCATGTTTTCTGACGATAATACAGAAGGTCATCGATCTATGGAGCTAATGTCTAAGTTAGTTGATGAACTTCTTTGTATAGCTCAAGATATGGGGGGCTCTATGGAATATTGTCATGGTGTTGGCCTGAAATTGTCTCATTTAATGCCTCGTGAGCTTGGATCAACAAATAAATTATTGAAAGACATTAAATATTTAATGGATCCAGATAATAATTTTAATTCCGATAAGATAGTTACCTAAACTTGTAAAGAAGTGATTGTATGAAATGAGCGATTTAGAACGTATTCAATTTGTATTACTAGGTATTCAAGATTTAATTGATAATTTAGGTTCAAAGGAAATTGCTGTATATCAATCCGATAAAGGTACGCCAGTTACAGATGCAGATCTTTTTATCAATGATTTTTTACAGAAACATCTCCCTAAAGATGATGAGGGATGGTTATCTGAAGAAACATTGGACGATCTTGTCAGATTAGAAAAACGTAAAGTTTGGATAGTAGATCCAATTGATGGCACAAGGGGCCTTTTATATGGTTTACCCGAGTGGGTTGTATCTATAGGTCTTTTTGATAATGGACTACTGGTCGCTGCTGGTATTCTTAATCCAAGCACAAGAAGTCTGTATCTTGGATCAAAAGATGTCGCCCCAACCCTTAACGGGAATCCTATATTTTTATCAAAATGCACTAATCTTTCCGAGGCAACTGTTGCTTTCTCTCGTTCAGATCTATGGCAAGGTTATGGACACATATTAAAAAATGCTCCTTTTCGACTTGTTGCAATTGGCTCAATAGCCTATAAATTGGCTTTGGTTGCATCGGGATATGTAGACGCCGCGATAAGCCTTTCTCCGAAAAATGAATGGGATACTGCCGCCGGAGTTCATTTAATTGAAACTCTTGGTGGTAGCGTAAAAGATCTTGATGCTTGTGAGTTAAAATTTAATTCACAAGATACATTGCAAAATGGAATTATTGCTGGCACAAAAAATATTGTTGATCAACTTTTTTCTTATATTCAGAAAATTGAGTCGTAGAATTGTAACTCTTTTTGGATACTATAATTTTTTTTAGAAACCCGAAAATCGTACTGAAACCACCGATAGGACAATAAATATAATCGTTAAAGTAATGGTTAATCGAAATAGTAGTAAGTCTACACCTGTTCTTACGCGAAAATTATTTTGACCTCCGCCGGTTAGCCCTGACCCTTCACCTCTTGTTTGAAGCAGTATCACTGCTATAAGCATTACAGATACAATTATTTGCGATATGTTTAGGTAAGTTGACATTATAATGTCTCCTATTTTTTAAGGGATTCTATTTCTTTTATTAGTAGAGATTTTGATATTTTAGGATCCGCTTTGCCTTTACTAGATTTCATAACTTGACCTACCAAATATCCTATAACATTTTCTTTGCCATTTAAATAGTCGCGAACTGGAGTAGGGTGCTGATTAATTACATTTTTAACTATTGATTGAATTGAGTCTAGGTCATTTATTTGTGCTAAATTTTCTGCTGCAACAATTTCATCCGGGGGGTTTCCAGTATTAAACATCATCTCAAGCACCTGTTTTCCTTGAGTCGCATTGAGTGTACCTTTTTCGATCAAATTTAGTAAATCAACAAGTGATTTTGGAGAAATTAAATTATTTTCTATAGAGGTATTCGTGTGATTTAAAAGCTTTGCTAATTCTGTAGTAATCCAATTTGCTATTGATTTTGCAATTGCAAATTGATTAGAATTTTCTGAATCGTGAGCATGTAAACAGGCCTCAAAATAATCTGCAGTTGCTTTGTTGCTAGTAATTATTCCTGCTTGGTACTCACTAAGATTATAGCTAGAAATGAGTCTTTTATGGCGATCTTCAGGCATTTCTGGTAATAGTGATTTGAGTTTTTGTATGTGTTCTTTAGTGATTTTTACAGGTTTAAGGTCGGGTTCCGGGAAATATCTGTAATCATGAGCAAACTCTTTTGATCGTTGCGAGAAAGTTATTTCCTTTTCTTCATTCCATCCGCGGGTTTCTTGAATTATTTTCTCATTGTTGTTCAAGGCAGTAGTTTGTCTATTGATTTCGAATGTTAATGCTTTATGAATTGAACGAAAACTGTTCATGTTTTTAATTTCAACCTTAGTTCCAAGCGATTTTGACCCTTTTGGTCGCATTGAAATATTTGCGTCGCAACGAAAACTACCCTCTTCCATGTCTCCAGTGCTAACTTTAAGGTACCTGACTATGTTTTGAAGTTTAATTAAATAACTTCGTGCTTGATCTGGTGAACTTAGTTCAGGTTCACTGACGATTTCCATGAGTGGAACTCCACATCGATTCAAATCGATTAGTGTATGCTTATTATTGGAATTATTAATGTGTTGTAGTTTTGCAACGTCTTCTTCTAGATGAGCTTGAGTAATTCCTATTTTAATGGATTGATTGTCAGATTGAATTTCTAAAAACCCATGATGTGCAACAGGAAAATCAAATTGAGAAATTTGATATCCTTTGACGAGATCTGGATAGACATAATTTTTTCGATCGAACCTCGTATATTCATTAATTGAGCAATTGAGTGCCAAGCCAGTCATAATTACAAATTCGATTGCTTGTTGATTTATTACAGGCAATGATCCTGGTAATGCCATGCAAACTGGGCAGACCTTAGAATTTGGCTCTGCAGTTTGATAATGTGCATCACATAGGCAAAACATTTTACTCTTTGTGAGCAATTGCGCGTGAACTTCTAAGCCTATTACTGATTCTAATTCCATTATAAATTAACAATCCATTTGTTTTTATTAGGTAATAAGTATAACCATTCAGTATATTTCATCGCAAGCAATTAGCCACTTGGTGTAATATTTTTTGATTGATAAGGGCATCTTCATAGCATTTACTTAAAAGCTAAATATTATACGTAAGACCAATCTCTATAATATTATATCAGATTTGCAGATGCTAGATTATTAAACTGAAGCTTTAATTAGTGCTCAAGTTGATCCTGATAAAATTGATGTAATTTCTGGTCATTCGATAGAATTTGAAGAATCATCTTAGGTGTTTGCTGGAAAATTCATTTTTGACAAATTATTGAATAATGATTCGTTTACTATTTTTATATTTATGGTAAAGTATAATTTCTTATGCTAGATTTTATAAAATTATCTTTTTAAATTAAATTAAAATTAAAAAAGTAAATGGGGGTCCACGTTATGACTTATATAATAACATCTCCTTGTGTGGGGCTTAAAGATGGCGCCTGTATAGATGTTTGCCCTGTAGATTGTATTTATACAACTGAAGGTGACAATCAGATGTATATTAATCCCGATGAGTGTATTGACTGCGCTGCCTGTGAGCCCGTGTGTCCAGTTGCAGCCATTTATACTGAAGATGACGTTCCTTCTGGTGAAGATAGCTTCACAAAGTTAAATTATGATTATTTTATTGGCAAAAATCTTGATGAATTAAAAATAGCTACTGACAATGCTCCTCGAAACCTTGGCGGATAGTAGTTTTCTAAAAAGGGTTTGAGTATCTAGACTTTGTATTAATTGAGGTCGTAGCTTGTATTGGTTTGCACGTTTGATATTTTTTTTAGTTTTTGCAGTTGGATCTTTTTTCATTGGGTGTAAGATAAATGAAAATGATTCTATTGTAATTTTTGCTCCTTCGAGCATGATGCAAGCCCTAGAAGAGCTCAGTGATTCGTTTGATTCAGAATTTACTGACGTTGTAATTAGTTATGGTGGCTCTAATTTATTAGCTCATCAAATTATTCGCGGTGCTAATCCTGATATATTTATAGCTGCGGGTACAGCACCTATGGATCTTATTGAGCATCATGGCCTTACAGATACATCATCGAGATTTAGCTTGATTTCCAATAGATTGGTTATTGTTGGTGACAGTAAGAAAATTCGAATAGCTGATCCTTCGAGTTTACAAGACAATAATATCAAGCGAATAGCTGTAGCTGATCCCAAGTTTGCTCCTTCAGGTTTGTATACACAACAATTTTTTAATTATTTTCAATTAGAATCTTTATTGGAGAGTAGATTGATTTATGGGATGAATGTTAGAGATACATTAGAATATGTTTCAAGTGGTAATGCTGATGTTGGTATAGTTTATCAAACTGATGCTATAAATAATGATTTGGATATTTTATATCTAATTCCCGAGGAATCACATTTGCCTATTTATTATCCTGTAAGCATATTAGAAAATTCCAAGCACAAATATGCTGCTTGGAATTTGATAAAAATTTTGAAATCTGAAAAAACGTCAAAATTTTTATCAAATTATGGCTTTTCACTTATGAGTGCCATGAAGATAGTTGAAGTAGAAAAATCTAATTTAGAAATGTAGGTTTAAGCTATGTTACATAGTGAAGAAATACAGATTTTCTTTTTATCCTTACGGGTAGCAGGAATTGGTATTTTTATTTGCCTTCCATTTGCTTTAACTGCTGGTTGGATTCTTTCAAGAAAAGAATTTATTGGAAAATCTTTGTTTGATACTTTACTTAGCTTACCTCTCGTCTTGCCGCCTGTTGTAACTGGATATGCTTTACTATTTTTATTTAGTAACGGATCGATACTAAATAGATGGCTTGGCTTGGGGAGTATTAACATTTTATTTACTTGGATCGCTGCTGCTTTAGCTGCAGGCATTGTTTCATTTCCAATTATGATACGCTCTATTGAGTCTGCTTTTTCTAATGTAGATAAGAATCTTGAGTTTGTATCTAGAGGTTTAGGTGCGGGCTTTTGGTTAACATTTTTTAAAATCACCCTGCCTCTTTCTTCAAAAGGTATATATGCAGGTATAATTCTTGCATTTGGTCGTGCTATTGGTGAATTTGGAGCAACTATTGTTGTGGCAGGAAATATTCCAGGAAAAACCCAAACATTACCATTGGCAATTTTTACAAGTCTGCAGATTGGAGATGACCAAGCAGCGATTCGCTATATACTATTCTCTGTTTTGCTTGCATTTATTGTGCTAATATCCCACAGAAAATTAACAAATAATTAGTTAGAATTATAATATGGAAATTAAGGACAATTACCTAGAGGTTTCTGTAAAGAAAAAAACTGACGATTTTATATTACATGCTGATGTTCAATTTCATTCAGGAATAAGTGCGATATTTGGACCATCAGGAAGCGGAAAGACGACGTTATTTAATTGTATTTCAGGTAATCTTAGCCCCGATGAAGGTTCGATCAAAGCATTTGATAGGTTTCTGTTTTCTTCTGATTTTGGAATAAACATAAATCCAGAAAAACGCAGGATTGGCTATGTAATGCAAGACTCGTCTTTGTTTCCTCATTTAAGCGTGAGTGAGAATATTTATTATGGATATAAATACCTAAAAGAATCCCAAAAGCACATTGAGCCAGATAAATTGATTAATTTATTTGGAATTGATCATCTTATGGCGCGAGATGTTAAGAATCTGTCGGGTGGAGAAAAGCAACGAGTTTCTCTTGCAAGAACATTAAGTAGTTCTCCAGACATACTATTGCTTGATGAACCGTTAGTTTCTGTAGATAGCTTCTCTAGGAATTATATTCTCAAGACCTTACGTGATGTGCACAAGCAATTTCAAATTCCAATTATATATGTGACGCATTCTTTTTCGGAAATACTTACTTTTGCTGATTATATTTTATTTATGAAATTCGGCAAAACTACTCGATATGGTGAACTTCGGAAGTTATTCTGGGAAGTTGAAGGCAAGGAATTTTTTGATAATGAAGAATTACAGACTGTTTTAGAAGTTTGTGTACTGGAAAATTTTATTGATAAAGGTATAACAAAAAGTTCTGTCAATGGATCGGTTTTCAGTATGCCATTAGTAAACAAACCCAAAGACTCGATAGTGAATATCGCAATTCATGCAAGAGATGTTATATTAGCAAATCATCCGATTGAAGGCATTAGTGCTAGAAATATTTTTAGCGCAACTATTACTGATATGAAATCTCTTGGTAGGTCAGTAATAGTTCTTTCTGATATCAATGGTGTATCTATTATGTCTGAAATAACCCATGAATCAGTAGATAGTCTTGGACTAGAAATTGGTGATCTAGTCTATTTGATTATAAAAACAAACTCTATATATATTCAGCCAGATGATGATAGTAATTTATGAATTTTAAGATTTGAAAAAATCTCTAAATTTATTGACTATTCCATTTTTTTGTAAGTTGACTACAGGCCTACCTCGCCATTTTGGTTGATATTGTGAAGGTTTTGAGTCTAATAAATAAATACTAAGTAGCATTATAAATAAAATGAATGTTCCCCAGAAGAAAACTTTATTAATAAAGTTTGTAGGAAAAAAAATTTGCAGGATAAAAAATGATAAGAGTAAGCATGTAATAGGTATTAAATATTTAAACGTGATTCGTGATAGTTGACTATTTGATGTAGAATTGGTTTTTGATTCATCTAAACTATCGCTGATATTGAAACTAGTATTTTTCAATATTTGATCTAACTCATCGTCTAATTTATTGCCCATCATATATCCTATTCTATGGCTTTCAAGAGGTTAAATATATCAAATTATATTAAATTTGTCTTCGTATATACGATCTATTGAGTTATTTAGAAATTTAATAGATAAAAATTTGCATGAGTAGGATCTCCAAGATAGCGTAATTTATGTTTTGTAGAATCATATGTCAGGTGATCTAAATACTTTTATTCATTTGCGTTAATGCTAAAGAGTATCCGGTGCAAAATTGATTCATATTACTGTTGACTGTTTTGCTAATTCGGACCTATAATTTGTGACGTTCTGAAGAAAAATATGTCTAATATTATTTATGTCTTTGTTCAGTAATATGTAGTTAATTTTTTTTTGTTGCGTTAACTAATTTTCTGCGCTTGCTTAACCAAAAGGAGGTTCCTTGATCGATTCTCCTCGTGAAGCGTGTGGCGTCTTTGGGCTTTATGGCCATATCGACGATGTTGCTAGGACTATTTTTTTTGGTCTTACTGCCTTACAACACCGTGGTCAAGAAAGTGCCGGAATTGCAACTATGGATAACGGCAAGATTCATCTTCAGACTGGCATGGGTTTGGTTTCTCAGGCGTTCATCGAAAGTGATTTACGAAAGTTGCCTGGAACAATAGGTATTGGTCATACCCGTTATTCGACTACTGGAAGTTCTGAAAGTCGTAATGCCCAACCATTTGTTGCCCAAGGCCCTAATGGTACTATTGCTTTGGCTCATAATGGTAATGTAATAAATGCTTTATCACTGCGCCAACAATTGATTACTGACTACGGGAGTCAATTTCTTACTACTACAGATTCTGAAGTTATTCTACAGTTCTTGCTTAGCATTCCTGGTTTGTCGTGGGCTGACCGGATAGGGCAGTTAATGAGAGAATTTCAAGGAGCGTATTCTGTTGTTTTTCTTTGTGATGATGGGCTTATAGCGATAAGAGACCCTTTAGGCGTGAGACCTTTGTGTCTTGGTTCAGTTCAAGATGGTTGGGTTGTTGCTTCGGAATCATGTGCCTTAGATCAAATTGGAGCCGAAATAATTAGAGAGGTCGAACCGGGTGAAGCGATTCTAATTAATAATAATGGCCTCCAAACTATATATAATGGAAATAAAGGAAAACGTGCTACGTGCTCATTTGAATTTATATATTTTGCTCGTCCAGATAGTATTATTGATGATAATCTTGTGTATTCCAAGCGCATGGCTATGGGGCGTCAGTTAGCTATAGAGCAGAGTGTTGATGCCGATTTGGTTATTCCAGTGCCTGATTCAGCTATTCCTGCAGGAGTAGGTTATGCTAGCGAATCTGGAATACCCTATCAAGATGGACTGATCAAGAATAGAAATGTCGGCAGGACATTTATTCAGCCAGATCAGCGAATGCGTGAACAAGGTGTTCGAATGAAATTTAATCCATTGGTTGATGTTTTGTACGGGAAAAGAATTATTGTTGTTGATGATAGTATAGTCAGAGGCAATACTACTCCCCATGTCATTTCATTACTAAGAAAGGCTGGGGCTAAGGAAATTCATTGGCGAGTAGCTTCTCCTCCTATAGTTTCTCCTTGCCACTTCGGAGTTGATATGGCAACGCAAGATGAATTGATTGCTGCTAATAGAAGTGTGAGCGAGATCAATGAGATTATAGGTGCAGATTCGCTTGGATATCTGAGCATCAAAGGCATGCTTAATGCTTTAGGATCAGAAGGTATGCATTGTACTGGTTGCTTTACACGTGAATACCCTATTCCGATTCAGCTTGGAATGGATAAATATCTTTTTGAGAAGAATACTAAATGACAATTAAATATTTGATTTCGATAATTATTAATTCCAAATGAGGTAAGTGATGTCTAATGACGTTTATAAACACTCAGGTGTTGATATTGATGCTGCAAATAATGCCAAGAATTTAATATCTAAACAGGCACGAACAACGTTTTCAAATAAGGTTATTGGTGATATAGGTGGATTTGGTTCGCTGTACGATGCTTCTGGTTATAATGACCCGGTGATAGTTTCTCATATAGATAATGTTGGAACTAAATTGAGAATTGCATCAGCATTAAATAATTATAGTACTGTTGGAGAAGATTTGGTAAATCATTGCGCGAATGATATTTTAACTTGTGGCGCCTTGCCACAGTTTTTTCTTGATTATATTGGCTTGGGGCATATGGATGCGAATATTGCTTCATCGTTAATGGATGGAATGGTTCGTGCGTGCAAGGAATCAAATTGTTCTTTAATTGGAGGAGAAACTGCTGAACTTCCAGGCTTATATACTCCCAACAATATTGATCTTGTCGGTTTTGTCGTTGGGCTGGTTGAACGAGCTGAGCTGATAAATGGAGCATCGATAAATGCTGGTGACGTGGTAGTTGGTATTGCATCGAGTGGTTTGCATACAAATGGATATTCGTTAGTTAGAAAAATTTTTAATCTTGATCAGGATTCTAGAATTCTAAGTAAATATTATGATCAATTAGGTTCAGAGCTTGGTGAAGTCCTGTTAACTCCCCATAGGTCGTATGTGCAATTATTAAGTCCGGTTTTATCAATAATAAAAGGCATGGCTCACATTACTGGAGGTGGTTTATTAGAAAATCCACCAAGAATATTACCTGATAATTTGGGGATTGATTTTGATTTATCTAGTTGGACTATTCCTGAAATATTTAAACTTGTTCAAGTTCAAGGAAATATTGAAACCTCAGAAATGTTTCGAGTTTTTAACATGGGTGTTGGTATGATTGTAGTTTTGGAGCAATCAAATTTAAACCATTTTTTGCGTGTTATTCCTGAAGCATGGGTTATTGGTGAAGTTATCGAAAATCGTAATACTCAAAGGATTAAATTCCAATGATGTTATTTAGGAGGTAATTTGCGAGCTTTAATTAGTGTGTATGAAAAGGCAGGAATAGTTGATTTTGCATCTAAGCTTTCTAGTGCAGGTGTTGAGATCTGTAGCACTGGTGGCACTTATGAACTTTTAACAAAAGAAAGCATTGCAGTTAGGCAAGTTTCTGATATAACTGGATTTCCTGAAATTCTTGATGGACGCGTTAAAACGTTACATCCAGCAATTTATGGTGGTGTACTTGCTAGACGTGACATTAATGCTCATATGGAATCTTTAAGTCAGCATAATATTGCCACAATTGATGTTGTAGTGGTGAATCTCTATCCATTTGAAGCAACATTAAAAAGATCAGACGCAACAAATGAAGAAATACTTGAAAATATTGATATTGGAGGCCCCTCTTTACTCCGTGCTGCAGCAAAAAACTATCCTTTCGTCTTGGTTGTTACAGATCCTAATGATTATTCGTGGATAGCAGAGAAAATTATTAGTGGTGTATTTTCTGCTGAAGAGCGTAGAAATTTAGCTGCAAAAGCTTTTAGTCATGTTTCAACTTACGACAGCATTGTTTCGGGATGGCTTCGTGATAGCATTAACTTATTTCCTGATGAATTTTCATTAGGTTTTAGAAAAATTTCTGATCTTCGATATGGCGAAAATCCCCATCAAGCCGGAGCTGTTTATTCCAATGTTCCTTCAAATAATGGAATAGTGAATGCAACCCAGTTGCACGGGAAAGAACTTTCTTTTAATAACATTCTGGATGCTAATGCAGCTTGGGCAGTAGTTACTGATTTTTCTGAACCAACTGTTGCGGTTATAAAGCATACAAATCCATGTGGCTTATCATCAAATATTGACTTGGCAAAAGCATATATTAGTGCCTTTGAGGGTGATCCAGTATCTGCCTTTGGTGGTATCGTAGCCTTTAATAGACCTATTAATGAATTAATAGCAAATGAACTCAAGTCTATATTTTATGAAATTGTTATAGCGCCTGATTATACTCCTGAAGCATTAGAAGTGCTTCAAAAGAAGAGAGATCTTAGGATTCTGAAAATTGTCGATAATAAAATTCTTGAAGGTTCTAATTTAGAGTTACGAAGTATATCCGGTGGTGTTCTTATTCAAACTTATGATGATAAGGAAATGAATGAGGATAACTGGAGAATTGTATCCGAACGCGCACCTACAGATTTAGAGTTATTGGATTTAAAATTTGCTTGGAAAGCTGCAAAACATGTTAAGTCTAATGCTATTGTGCTAGCGATTAATAATACTTTAGTAGGCATGGGGGCCGGTCAACCAAATAGAGTAAATAGCGTACATTTGGCTTTACGAGCTGCCGGTGCAAAAGCACGTGGAGCGGTTTTAGCATCTGATGCTTTTTTCCCGTTTCCTGATGGAGTTGAGCTTGCAATTGATGGTGGGGTAAAGGCTATTATTCAACCAGGAGGCTCTATAAGGGATTCTGAAGTCATTAAAGCTGTTAATGAACTTGGCGTTGCTATGATTTTTACGGGCACTAGGCATTTCAAACATTAAAATCCTTTCTAAAATAAATTAATTGCATGTTAGTAGATTTATGATATGAACGATGTTGATTTTGTTATACCAGTATATAACGAAGAAGTGGGCTTATTTCATTCCGTTGAGAGTCTTGTAAAATTTTTGATAGCCAATGATCAGGATATAAATTTTACGTGGAGAATTGTCATAGTCGACAATGGTTCGCGTGATAAAACTCTATCTGTAGCAAATACACTTTCTTCAATATTTTCTTCAGTGAATGTGATTTCTTTGCCTGAAAAGGGTCGCGGTAGAGCGCTTAAAGCTGCTTGGATCAATAGTGATTCCAAGGTGTTAGCATATATGGATGTTGATCTGTCGACGTCTTTATTTCACATAGTTGATTTAATTCATTCGGTATTTCTTGATGGTTTCGATTGCTCTATTGGCTCTCGATTAATGCCAGAATCGTATGTTTCAGGAAGGTCTTTTTTCCGAACAATTCTATCTAAGGGATATGTGCTTTTAATTAAATTATTATTTAGAAGTAAGTTGTCTGATTTTCAGTGTGGATTTAAAGCTCTTAGATCTGATATTGTCAGGCAGCTTCTTCCACTCGTAAAAGACAATTTCTTCTTTTTTGATACTGAACTGTTATTGATTGCAGAAAAGAATAAATTGAAAATAAAAGAGATACCCGTTAAGTGGAATGATGACCCGGATAGTCGAGTTGATTTACCTAGAACAATTTTCCAAGATTTATGTGGTTTATTTCGACTTCGATTAAATATCAATTATAAAAAAGTATCTTTGTAAGTTGCTTAATTAGTATTTAGTAAATGGAATTTCTTGACTTGATTGTATTCTCTATGCTAGTGTCATAAGTTGTAATAAGGCGTTAGCTTTCTAATAGGAGAGTCATAATATGTTGATTGAAGTAACCAATGATGCTGCAGAAAAACTTAATGAGATATTAATAGAGGAAAAGGCTACCGATTCAGCGCTTAGAGTTGTTGTGGTTCCATCTGGGCAGGGTGTTCAGTACATGCTCACTCTCGAAGATGAGCCTACTGAAGATGATGTTATAACTGAAACTGGTGGCTTGCGTCTTCTTTTTGACTCACAGAATGCTGATTTTATGGATGGCGTTAAGATTGATTATATTGAAGATATTATGCGCTCCGGCTTTGTAATATCAAATCCTAATTTCCCTATGGCTAGTGGCGGCTGTGGTTGTGGCGCTGGCGGCGGCGGCTGTGGTTGTGGCGCTGGCGGTGATGCTAGCGATGCTCACGGTGCTAGCGATGCTCACGGTGCTAGTGGCGGCTGTGGTTGTGGCGCTGGCGGCGGCGGATGTGCCTGTGGTGGACACTAAATCAATTTGTATCTAAGCTGATTTATTTTATATTTTAACTCATACCGTTAGTTTAATTATTATTTTAAACTAACGGTATGTTACTATTTTATTTTTGCAGTATAGTAAATTTCCTGTATAAATATTTTTGTTCTAATTTCAGATGTTGAAATTATTTCTCCAGTGTATTGATTTCCTATTGCCATTAGGCGTGATAAACGTAAAGCCATTCTTGGTTCAAGTTCTCCTATCGTGACACCTTTAGTCGTCTTAGCAGTAATATTCGTATCTCCAAATTTACTGAAAGTTACTACTTCTCCATTTGAAAATTCTACACAATTATGATCCTTTGGTGCATTCATTATTGTTGTGGTGTAGGTTTTTTTCCAATCGCTTGTAAGTAAATTAGTGGTTGCTTGATGACTTTGTTTTGGTGAGACATCGTTAAGTTGCTCTAACCATTGTAGATTTTTTCTAGCTATTGGATTTGGTGGGTCATTTGATATAGTTTGTTTGAATATATCACAGGCTTCGGAGTAACGACCTAATTCTGAAAGTGCTTTTCCTAGGCGATTTAGGGCGTCTATTTTTGTTGGGAAATCTGTTAGTATTATTCGGTTTGTTTCTTCAGCTGCTTTCCAGTTTCCCTTTGCTGCATGTTCTATTGCTTCTTTTGTTCGAGATTTTAGTGCTCGAATATCTTGCTTTTCATCACTATATATCTGCATCGTACTTGCTCCCAAGTTACGTTCTATTGTCGTTGTCAGCTCTAATCCTGACTCCGATTTATAATTTTTATATTATTCTTAGCTAATTTATCCTACATCAATACTCCATTAATGAATTAATTAATAATACATACTGACATCTATCTATTATTATTACAATGTATTGTCAAGTTATCAGTATCTGTAAGTGTTACACTTTTAATTTTTAACTTGACATGATTCAAATTACAATCATACGATAAATAGTGGAAACGCCGAGGTAGCTCAGCGGTAGAGCAGTGGACTGAAAATCCACGTGTCGGCAGTTCGACCCTGCCCCTCGGCACGTTTCCGTACTTAGGGACTTTTAAGTTTTTCTTTAGCTTTCTCCCAGAGTTTTGATAAGGTAATCATATTAACTTGGCTAATATCTAAATCATTTTTTTCAATTTCAGATTCCATAAAGGTGAATCGTTCGTAAAATCGCTTATTCGCCTTTCTTAATGCTGATTCTGCATCTATACTTAACCATCTTGCTATATTGGTTATAGTAAGCAATATGTCACCAATTTCATGTTCAATTTCTTCAGAATTTTTTGCATTCTGAAGTTCATTAATTTCCTCATCAAGTTTTTCGAAGACTTGCAATTCATTCTCCCAGTCAAATCCAGCACGAGCAGCTCTTTGGGCTATAGATTGGGCGTACGAAAGTGATGGCGATAATTTGGATGGTCCGTCCAATATAGATTTTCTTTCTTTTTTCTCATCTTTTTTTAGACGATCCCAATTAATTTCCACTTCCTGAGAGGTTTTAGGCATAGGAGAATTATCAAAAACGTGAGGATGTCGGCGTATTAGTTTTTTTTCAGCTTCAGTAAATATATCTTTATCTGTATAGGTATTATTTTCTTTTGCTATTTGGGCATGAAAAACTATTTGAATTATTATATCGCCTAATTCTTCTGTCATGCCAGATATGTTATTTTCGTCAATTGCTTCTAGGGCTTCATACATTTCTTCAATGAGATTTGGTCTTAGTGAAATGTGAGTTTGCTCACGATCCCAGGGACACCCCTCCTTTGAACGTAATTTTTGTATTATTTCACTTAATCCTTTGTAGGTGCCTGTTGGTGCGAATGTTTTTTTCATTAATACCTCGTAATAAATTGATAGAGTATACTTGTACTAGTTTATCAAAAAAATTCATGAGTAAATTAATTGTAGGAATTAATTAATATGACAAAAATTATAAACTCATTAATCGTTAAAATATTGTTTATATTTTGTTTGATTGTTTTTTTTGTATCTACTAGTGCTCTTTTTGCTTTTGGAGAAATTCGTTTATATGACTATGGTTTTACAAAGTATCACATAAGTGAAGAAACGGGGATATCCGAAGACAATCTTCAATTTACTGCACTTGAAATTATTGATTACTTGGTAGGTGATTCCAATATTCTTGATGTGCAGATAGATGAACAATCACTGTTCAATAAGAAAGAAATTTTTCATATGACTGACGTTAAAGCTTTGCTTGAAAGTGTTAACGTGGCAAAACTGATCTCATTTTCCTTCTTATTGCTTTATAGTGGCTTGATTCTTAATCCAGTTTCGTCATTGAAAGATAAGTCCTTTGTCATTAATTTGCTATCTATTGTAGATTTTTTTAGATTCAGTAGCGTGATTGCTTTATTAGTAATTCTTGTATTAGGGGTAGCTTTATTGGCTGCTTTTCGACCATTGTTTTATTTATTTCATAATATCAGCTTTAGAAATGATTACTGGCAACTTGATCCAAGTTCGGATTATTTAATTCGGTTATTTCCAGAAGGATTCTGGATAGATGCAACTCTAATTTTAACATTAGTTGTATTATTGTTAACTACAGGAACTTTTATTTTCTTTTCTATTTTAAAGCGATTTGTGGCTAGAAAATTATTATCTAGTTTTGATAATTAAGAAATGTTCGATGAAATATTGAAGTTCAAGTGTTTAAGCAGGGTTAGCTGCGCATGCACATTGGCCTGATTGACATCCATCAACTGAGGTTTTTTTGCTTGCTGAGGAAAATCCATTATCTCCAGAATTAGGTCCAATATAAGCGAAAAGTGAGAATACCTTTTCTGCCTTTCCTCTGCATGATGGACAAATTTCATTTTTATCGTGATGAGTCAGTGGTTTTATCATTTCAAAACGATAATTGCATGGATCACAATTATATTCATATATAGGCATAGCTTGCTTTCCCTGATTATAATATTTTTAGTTAGTCTACCCTTATTTCGTTTAATGGGTCAAATAATAGCTATAGACTGGTATTGTGATTGTGACGTTACATTTGTGAGAATTTTAGTGAATTATATCGATGTACTTAATAGACTGGCAGGTGATAAGTTTTCCGTTTTATGATTGGTTGTTTTGGAATATTGGCTAGCAGTTTAGCGAATTACATGTGGCGAATTAAATCACTAAACTGATACGGCAGAAGTATTATTTAACCGTGAATCTTACTGAATCATGATTAATAAACCTCAGTCAATAACATTGAACCAATCTCGGTCAGGTATGTCATTTAAGCTAGAATATTCTATAGGCGCTTGATTCGTAATAATTCAAATTTAGTTCATGGTATGTATGAATATTTACAGAATGTTATTAGAGTAAGATCAGCGTTAGAAGCTAGTTGGAATATCTTACAAATTTTAGAATTGCTTGGAGGTCACATGTCTCAAAATTCACTATCACGTCCTATAAATGTGCAACTATTGCCCGAAAGTATAATTATTAAGTGGGATGATGGGCTTATCACAAATTACGAACATCGATACTTAAGGCTTAATTGTCGGTGTGCGGTTTGCGTAGGAGAATGGCCGAGCAGGAGAGAGATTGATCAGTCTGTAGTACCCGATGGCGTTTATGCACTGGAATATACGCATGTTGGTCAGTATGCTTTGCAATTTTTGTGGAGTGATGTCCACTATACAGGAATATATACTTATGAACTTCTTCGTAAGCTTGGCACATATGTTTAGGTTTAGAAAATAGATTTATTTCGAATTTATGAGGTGGGTGATTTATGGCTATTGCTTTAACTATCGCAGGATCCGATTCTGGAGGTGGAGCTGGTATACAAGCAGACTTGAAGACGTTTGCTGCTTTCGGTGTCTATGGCTGTTCAGCTGTTACTGCTATTACTGCTCAAAATACGATTGGCGTTTCTGCTATATTTGAAATTCCTAACGATGTAATTAAAGATCAAATATTTGCTGTTTTTGATGATATTGGTGCTGATGTAATCAAAATTGGAATGCTCTCTAGTAAATCTATTATACAAACTGTATCTGAATGTCTTAGAAAAATTAAAAATAATAATGAAATCAAGATAGTTCTTGATCCTGTGATGATAGCTAAGGGTGGAGATAGATTACTTGAGGAAAATGCCGTTCAATTATTACAAAATTTAATGATTCCCTTAGCTGATGTCGTCACTCCTAATATCCCTGAAGCAGAAGTCTTGGTGAGATTTCCTATAAATGATGATAATGATTTAAGAAGGGCTGCTAGATTCATAATAAATGAACTTGGTGCTAGATCAGTGGTGATAAAAGGCGGACATGCTACAGGAAATAATTGCGATGATTTGTATTATGATGGGAAAGAGTTTCGCGTTTTATATGGTAAAAGAATTAACACTAATAACACTCATGGTACAGGTTGCACCTTTGCGTCTGCTTTGGCTGCAAATTTAGCTTTAAATCGATCTATATCAGAGGTGCTTACATGTTCAAAATCATATGTAGTTGATTGCATTAAGAATGCTCCTGCGATTGGCCATGGTCATGGCCCATTGAATCATTTCCCTTTTTTAAGAATTAAGGATTAATGGCTTTACTGATAAGTTGATTAGATACATATTGAAATTTGGTATTTTGTGAGTACTGTATCAATCAATTTTCGTTTTTAAAATAACAATTGACACTTTTAGTTCATTTAACAGCTGAGATGACGATACATTGGGATTATCAATTAATGTAAACAATATACACTTTGCCCTATTGGCAGTGTATGGCTGAATTTGTGAAGCTTTTCTCATTAACATTAGGACTTTCTTAAAATGATATCTACTTTTACTATTGATGTGTAATAATTTTGTACTAACTTTATCAATTAAGTTGTTAGATTAAATATCAACTTATATACTTTTTTAAATAAATAGATCTTATTATTTATTTAAAAAAGAACTTTTGGATCATATATGTCGTTTATGTATTGTTCATTTAATTTTAAAATGTAAGATTTTACGATCTCTTTTTAACAGGATTTTAATTTGAATCTTGAACAAAGGAGTCATTTGAACAGATTTAGCTAAACTTTGAAAAGTTAGATTTGTGAGGCGATATGGTTAATGTTGTTGGTAATAAAAATATACTTGCTAACTTGATGGCGTCAATTACTGCTAATAGTCGGATTATTATGGTAAGTAATCGTGGCCCTGTCGAATTCCAGGTAGGTAAAGATGGCCATCTACAGGCTCGTAAGGGAAGTGGAGCAGTTGTAACTGCTTTTACTCAGTTGCTCCAAGAGTTTGAGCTTTCATGGGTTGCTAACGCTATGGGAGATGGAGACCGAACAGCATCGAATGTTTTCGGGAGCAAAGCGATTCCGTCACCACTACTTAACCAAAAAGGTCAGGTTAAGTTTGTTGTAACACCTCGTAGAACGTATCATAAATTTTACAATATTGTCTGCAATCCATTGCTTTGGTTTCTTCAGCATAATATGTGGAGTGCGCCGTATACTCCAAATATTGATTCTACGGTATCCGATGCTTGGTCAAATGGATATGTTCCAGTTAATGAAGCTATAGCAGAGTCTGTTTTAAGTGAAATTCGGCAAGATGCAAAAGGAAGTATAGTTATAGTTCAAGATTACCACATGTACCTTGTTTCAGGATTAATTCGTGCTGGGAGCCCCGATTCCTTTATTTACCATTATGTACATATACCATGGCCAGATGTTCGATCATGGCAGTTAATTCCAAAATTTATGAGAGAATCGATTTTTAAAAGCTTATGCTCAAATGATTTAGTAGGACTTCAATCTCAAAGAGATGTGTACAATTTTTTGGACTCATGCAGAAGCTTTCTTCACGACGCAGTAATTGATTATGAAAATGAATCTGTTACTACTGATGGACAGGTAACATTTGTCAAAGCTTATCCATTGTCAATAAATCTTATTGAAGTAAAAAACATTGCTAAATCTCCTAGAGTAGATGACTTTTCAGGTAGAATTAGTGAATATTTACGTGACCATACAATTGTTCGCGTTGATAGAACTGAACCAAATAAGAATATTACAAGAGGATTTCGTGCGTACGGAAAAATGCTTGAACACCATCCTGATTTGAGGGAAATGGTGGTTTTTCTTGCATTTCTTGTTCCTTCAAGAACTAACGTAAAACAGTATGAACGCTATCAGAATGAAATAAATAATATTGTTGACAGCATTAATAAAACATATGGAAATAGAGAATGGAAGCCAATTAGAGTATTTTCTGAGAATAATTATGCACAAGCTATAGCTAGCCTTAGAATATATGATACTTTGTTGGTAAATCCTATTGTAGATGGGGCAAATTTAGTTACTAAGGAAGGCCCTGTAGTAAATGAAAGAAGCGGTGTTGTAATCTTGTCAGAGACTTCAGGCGCCTTTGATGAATTAAAGGATTGTGTTCTTCCTGTATCTCCTGCTGATATTGATGGAACGGAGCAAGCCCTCTACCAGTCAATTACCATGAGCTTAAAAGAGCGAAAAGAGAGATCAAAGCTACTTCTGGAAATAATTGAAAAAAACGATACCGAGGCTTGGCTAATGGCTCAATTTGCAGATATTAAAAGCATTTATGGTAAGTAGGGCCAATCAGGTCTTTTTTTGTAATTGGCCCAAACCTTCTACTGTCAAAATTAGTTGCACGATTATCTCCTAATACAAAATACTCTGAATTTCCTAGTGTCCAAATAGAAGCATTTGGTGAGTCCTCTAAATGAATCGTAATCACATAATCTTCATGAAGTATTTTGTCGTTAATATAGATATTTTTTCCGGTACTTTTTATTGATTCACCTGGTAGCCCAACGATACGTTTTAGGTAAATTTTTTCTAATCCCCAATTTGCCTTGAAGCATACTATATCGCCACGCTTTGGATGAGAATAAAAATAAGTGAATCGATTAATAATAAATTTATCTGCATCGTTATATCTCGGGAGCATGCTATTTCCACGGACAATGAATCTGCACTTAGTAAGTAAACTTAAAATCAATAATATTAAGCAGCAGAATTCAGATAAAATATATCGCATAAACTTAGTATCTTTAATGGTCTAGATTTTAGCAATGAAGGTCTAAGTATTGATTATAAAGACTTGTGCTATATCTTGTGGTTGTCTAAAATGAAAATGTATAGAATTTAGAAAAGGAGTAATCGTGAATATTTCAGAATTTATAAATCAGAAGATTGAAAAAATTTTTCCTTCAAGGTCGGCATTTGCTCATTGTGATATACCTTGTGGCATTTATGACCCTATTACTGCAAAAATAGCCGCCCAGACTGTATTGAAAATGGCTGTAAGAATGGAAGCAATAGATTTAAGCAATGGCGTAACCGAAGTTGTGCAGCCAAATCATGTAAGTAGATTGATTCGTGTGAAAGAGGAACATGCTCAAAATGTAAAGAATGAACTTAACATTCTATGGGCTGATTACTTTAAACCAGAGCATTTGGAAAAATACCCCAATTTGCATGACTTATTCTGGAATGCAAATAAGCTTGCAGGCGCAAATAAGCAAGGGGTTAGTTCAGATTCTGCTCGCAAACTAGTTGATTCAGTTGATGCAATTGCTACTATATTTTGGGCAACTAAGGGTGTTAATTATAGCGATACTGTTTCTGAAACTCGGTTTGGATCGTAATATTGAATTGTGGTGAACCTGACTACTTTATCTTATCTGTTAAATTTTTTTAAGTTTTGTTGACAATACAAATTATGGTTGTTAGCATTATCGTTTGTGGCCATTAATATGGTCAATATAAGTTACTATGGTTGGAGAAAATATTAGATGCCCACTGTTAATCAGCTTGTTAGAAAAGGAAGAAGGCCATCCAAGGCAAAAAGTAAATCACCTGCACTTCATTGGGTTCAAAATACTTTACAAAAACGAGTAAATTGGGTTACTGGTGGCTCACCTCAAAGGCGTGGTGTTTGTGTTCAAGTTAGAACAATGACGCCAAAAAAACCAAATTCTGCACTTCGAAAAATTGCTAGAGTAAGGCTGACTAATGGAATTGAAGTAACTGCTTATATACCTGGCGAGGGACATAATTTACAGGAGCATTCAGTAGTTATGGTACGAGGTGGACGTGTTCCCGACCTTCCTGGTGTTAGATATCATATTGTTCGTGGTTCATTGGACACATCAGGTGTTGCAAAGCGTAAGCAAGGGCGAAGTAAATACGGTACTCGCGCTTAAAATTGAGTTTTTAATTGTTCAAGTTCATTAGTTAGGAAATTATGCGAAGGCGAAAAGCAGAAGTTCGTGAGATTGCTTCCGATTTAAAGTATGGGAGCATAGATTTAGCACGTTTTATTAATCGTGTTATGTTGAATGGCAAAAAAACTGTTGCTCAGGGAATAGTTTATTCTGCCTTGGATATAATTGAAGGCCAATCTGGGCGATCTTCTGTTGATGTATTTTCAGAAGCCGTTCGTAATAGTACCCCGCAGTTACAAGTGAAGGCTCGACGTGTAGGTGGTACTACTTATCAGGTTCCAATTGAAGTGACGCCACGCCGCGGACTTGCACTCGGAATGACATGGTTGATAATTGCTGCAAGAAAGCGTAAAGGTGCTCCCATGCGTGAAAGATTAGCTCAGGAATTGCTTGATGCTTCTCGTGGTGAAGGTGCCGCTGTAAAAAGACGTGAAGATATGCATCGAATGGCTGATGCAAATAGAGCATTTGTACATTACCGTTGGTGAGTAATTTATTGCATTTTATTATTTAATTTTACATAGTAGCGATTTGCTTTTTTTTAAGCAAAGGATTTTTTAGTGGATCATATTCGAAATATAGGTTTTATTGCTCATATAGATGCAGGGAAAACAACAGTTACCGAAAGGGTGCTTTTCTTTACTGGTCAAACCTACAAGGTTGGAAGTGTTGATGCCGGCACTGCTGTTATGGACTGGATGCCTCAGGAGCAAGAACGTGGCATAACCATAACCTCGGCAGCTACTGCAGTTTCTTGGAAAGATCATCAATTTAATATTATTGATACACCAGGTCACATTGACTTTACTGCAGAGGTTGAAAGAAGCTTACGCGTTCTTGATGGTGCTATTGTTATTTTTGATGCTGTAGCTGGCGTCCAACCTCAATCTGAAACTGTTTGGCGACAGGCGAATAGATATGGCGTTCCTCGCATTGCATTTATTAATAAAATGGAACGTGCAGGCTCTGATTTCTTGCGTGCTATAGATACAATTAATAAGCGCCTTTCCTCCAATGCTGTTCCAATACAACTTCCGATTGGTGAAGAAGGTAATTTTACTGGTTTTGTTGACCTTTTTGAGGAAAAGGCTTGGTATTATCATGGTGACCAACCGATAGCTCCCGTAGAAGGCGCTATTCCCGATGATATGCAAACCCAGGTTACCCATTGGCGTGAACATTTAATTGAAAAGATTGCCGAACTAGATGATCTTATTTTGGAAAAATATCTAGACGGTAAGGACATATCTGTTGATGAATTACATAGTGGCTTACGTAAAGGAACTCTTGTTAATGCAATTGTACCAGTCCTATGTGGTGCGGCGCTTAAGCATAAAGGTATTCAGCCATTACTTGATGCAGTTATACGTTACCTTCCCTCCCCTTTAGATGTGCCACCTATTACTGGAGATGAACCTAAGACAGGTAATAAAATCACACGTGCTCCAGATCTTAATGATCCTTTTTGTGCTATTGCTTTTAAAGTCGCAATTGACCCATTTGTTGGTCGCCTTACGTACATTAGAGCTTATTCAGGTACAATGAAATCCGGATCCCCTGTATATAATTCTACTAAAGGTCGTCGAGAGCGAATTAGTAGAGTTGTAATTATGCATTCTGATAAACGAGAAGAAGTTGATGATATTCAGGCAGGACGTATCTATGGGGTTATTGGACTTAAAGACACGTCTACTGGCGATACTATTTGTGATCAAAATTCTCAGGTTATTTTAGAGCCTCCACAGTTTCCTATTCCAGTGATTTCTGTTTCTGTTGAGCCTCGAACTCAAGCTGATCAAGAAAAGTTAGAAGATGCTATGAGAAAACTTTCAGAGGAAGATCCAACTTTCTTGGTTCGCTATGATCGTGAAACTGGACAGACTTTGATATCTGGTATGGGTGAATTGCACCTTGAAGTTCTTGTTGATCGGATGAAAAGAGAATTTCAAGTTGAGGCTAATATTGGTAAACCTAGAGTTGCCTATCGCGAAACGATCACTAGACCAGTTAGGGTAGAGGGTCGATTTATTCGCCAGAGTGGTGGTCGTGGTCAATTTGGCCATGTATGGCTTGAGATTGAACCACTTGATAGAACAGGTGGTTATCTTTTCGAAAACAAAATTGTTGGTGGTGTAGTACCTCGAGAATACGTTCCTGCAGTTGATACTGGCATTAAGGAGGCAATGTTGAATGGTGTCTTAGCTGGTTACCCTGTTGTTGATATTAAAGTTTCATTAGTTGACGGGAGCTTCCATCCTGTAGACTCTTCCGAAATTGCATTCAAAATAGCTGGATCAATGGCACTGAAAGATGGTCTTCAGAAAGGTAAATCGATACTACTAGAGCCATACATGAAATTTGAAGTTACGACTCCTGCAGAATTTCTTGGTGATGTTCTAGGTGATCTTAATAGTCGTCGTGGACGCGTGATGGAAGTTGAGGGAGAATCAGATTATCAATATGTCCGCGGAACTATTCCCCTTGGAGAAACGTTTGGTTATACTACTACCCTTCGTTCTCTTACTCAGGGGCGTGCTAGCCAGTCAATGGAGTTTAGTTCGTATGAACAAGTACCAGAAGCAATGGCGCAACAATTATTAGTTAAAGTGTAGTTTGGAAAGAGAATATTATGGCAACTCAATCGATAAGAATTATATTAAAGGCATTTGATCACAAGGCACTTGATTTATGTGCACAACAAATTGTGGATACTGCAGAGCGGAGTGGCTCAGTGGTGGTAGGCCCTGTTCCATTACCGACAAAGTTGAAGCGCTTTTGCGTACTTAGATCGCCTCATGTTGATAAAAATTCTCGAGAACATTTTGAAATAAGAACTCATAAAAGATTGGTAGATATATTGGAACCTAATTCTCGAACTTTAGAATCTCTTGGTCGCCTAAATGTTGCGGCTGGTGTTGATATTACAATTAAGACCTAAAATAGAATTACTAATCAATAAATTAAAATGGAGTTGAAATGTCCATAGATGGAATAATAGCTAGAAAAATAGGAATGACTCAGATCTTTCTTGAAGACGGAAAGCTGATTCCTGTTACTGCTGTTAAAGCTGGCCCATGTACTGTCACATCTATAAAAGATAATACACGAGATGGTTACACTGCTGTTCAGTTAGGATTTGAAGATGCAAAGCATGTTTCAAAAGGGATTGCTGGACATTTAAAACCGGTTGCTAAGCTCTTTAGGTTTTTAAGGGAAGTTCCAGCTAATGATACCGAAAATATTGAATTAGGTCAGGAAATAGGTGCTGAAACTTTTTCAATTGGTGAGCGTGTTGATGTTATTGGAATTTCGAAAGGTCGTGGTTTTGCCGGCACTGTTAAAAGGCACCATTTTCGAGGTGGTCCTAAGACTCATGGGCAATCTGATCGCGAAAGGGCTCCTGGCTCTATTGGAGGGGGAACTTTCCCAGGTCATGTTTGGAAGGGTACTCCAATGGCTGGACATATGGGAAATGCGCGTAGCACTATAAGAAATATTGAAATTATTGCAGTTGATCCTGAACGCAATTTGCTTTTTGTAAAAGGCGCTGTCCCTGGTGCATCTAAGGGAATTATTCAAGTTCGCCGAACTAATAAAAAGGGGAAATAGGTTGCAACTTCCTGTAAAAAATTTAAATGGAACTATATTACGAACTATAGAAGTTAGTAATTCAGTATATGCTGTTGAAATGAATGCACCATTAGTCCATCAGATTATTGTTGGTCATTTAGCAAATAAACGCGTTGGGACACACAGCACTAAATCTCATTCTCAAGTACGTGGTGGTGGCAGAAAACCTTGGAAGCAGAAAGGTACCGGGCGTGCACGTCATGGTAGCATAAGGTCTCCGCAATGGCGTGGAGGCGGCGTTGTTCATGGTCCACATCCTCGTGATTATCATCAAAGGTTACCTAAAAAAATGCGCCGATTGGCAATTAGATGTCTCTTATCAGATAAGATTCGTATTGACTCATTCATAATAGTTGATGACTTAGTTCTTAACGAATATAAAACTAAAGAAATGATTAATGTATTAAGTCAATTGGGGATAACTGGAAAAAGTCTCGTCGTTAGCAGTGAACCGAATCAGGGAATTGGAAGAGCTTGCCGGAATTTACCTCGAGTTAAGTCTTTACCTGTTGCAACCATTAATGCCCTTGACTTAATTAACTATGACTCTTTGCTTATTACAGAGTCTGCAATACGCAAGATTGAATCCATGTGGGGTAGTGATGCTTCTGTGACTATGAATGAAAATCTGAATGTTGCAGGTTCTGAACTAGAATCGGAGGTTTTATAATGTCAATTGCTAAGCTTACTAGCGTTCTTTTAGCACCAGTTGTTACTGAACGAAGTAGTTATTTGCAAGAAAAAAATAAATTTACTTTTGAAGTTCGAATGGATTCAAACAAAGGCCTAATTAAGCAGGCTGTAGAAACATTGTTCGATGTTAAAGTTTTAAAAGTTAATATAGTTAAAAATCGAGGAAAAGCTAAACGTTTCGGTTCTCGTTTAGTACATAGTAGTGACAAAAAAAAAGCTATCATAACATTGAATCCTGGTGTAACAATTCCTATATTTGATGGAGTATAAAATTGGGCCTTAAAACCTTTAAACCTATTACAGCTGGTATGCGAAATCTTGTTCGACCAGATTTCGCTGAAATTACACGTGATTATCCGGAAAAATCACTTATTAGACCCCTAAAGAAAAGTGGTGGTCGAAATAGTCAAGGCAAAATGACTGTTCGTCATAGAGGTGGTGGACATAAGCGTAGATATAGACTTATTGATTTCCGACGACAAGATAAAGTTGGGATTGAAGGCTCTGTTTTAACTGTTGAGTATGACCCGAATCGTTCTGCGAGAATTGCTTTAGTTGAATACTCTGATGGCGATAAGCGATATATTTTATGCCCTACTGGACTTAATGTTGATGATGAGGTAATGTGTTCTGTCGATGCTGCCATTAAACCAGGTAACTCACGGCCTCTTGCAAATATGCCATTAGGAACTGTGATTCATAATATTGAACTTCAACCTGGTAAAGGCGGTCAAATTGTACGAAGTGCTGGTGCTTCAGCTCAGGTAATGGCCAAAGAAGAGAGATATACTCAATTGCGACTTCCTTCTGGTGAAATACGTCGTGTTTTAAGTCAATGTTATGCTACCATTGGACAGGTTGGTAATTCCGAGCATCAGGCAATGACTTTTGGTAAAGCTGGACGTGTTCGTTGGATTGGACGAAGGCCTCAGGTAAGAGGTAAAGCCATGAATCCGAATGATCATCCCCATGGTGGTGGCGAGGCTAGAAATTCCATTGGTCTTAAGTACCCAAAAACTAAATGGGGCAAGCATGCGTTGGGTGTTAAGACTCGAAGAAATAAAATGTCGAATAAATATATTATTAGAAGACGAAGGATAGGATATGGGCAGGTCAATTAAAAAAGGCCCTATGGTAGAGCCTAAATTACAAAAAAGAATAACTTTAGCTTCTGGAAATTCTGCAAAAGTTATTATTAAAACTTGGTCAAGGGCTTCAATGATTCTTCCGGATGCTGTAGGACTAACTATCGCCGTGCATGACGGAAGAAGACATATTCCAGTTTTTATAACTGAAAATATGGTTGGCCATAGATTAGGTGAATTTGCACCGACACGAACCTTTCGTGGCCATGTTGGTCGAGTTGAAAGAAGCAGTCGGCCAAGATGAGCATAGGGACCAAAGAAGTAAACTAAGAGGATATATTTATAAATGGCAATACGAGCAATACATAGGAATTATGGACAGTCACCTAGCAAGGTTAGACGGTTTTTACACCTTATTAAGGGCAAACCTGTTAAAGAGGCAATTGCATCTGTCCAAGTTAAATCAAGTCCTGCTGCCAAAGCATTAGTAAAAGTTATTAAATCTGCAGTAGCAAATGCTGAAAATAATGCAAATATGAACCCCGATAATCTTAAGGTTATTGAGGCCTTTGCTGATGATGCTGCTAGATTAAAAAGATTTCGTCCTCAGTCAAGAGGTCGCATGAGCCCGATTACTAGAAGATCGTGTCATATTACAATTGGTGTAGATGAAGAGGTTTCAAATGGGTCATAAAACACATCCAGTAGGTTTTCGTTTAGGGATTATTAAAGACTGGGGTAGCCATTGGTTTGCTGCAAATGCAAATGACTATCGAAAAATAGTTCATGAAGACATTCTTATAAGACAAATTCTTACAAAAAGATACACTGACGCCAATGTTTCAAGAATTGAAATTGAACGAAATGCTCAAGAAATTGAAGTCATGGTATGGACCTCCAGGCCCGGGATAGTTATTGGTAGGCAGGGTCAACGAGTTGAGGAAAGCAGACAGGCTATCCAAAAGATTTCGCAAAGTAAAATTCGTCTTTCTGTTCACGAAATTAGAACACCTGAACTTGATGCTGCTTTAGTTGCAAAAAATGTTGCTGAACAGCTTGAGCGTAGAACAGCTCATCGTCGTGCAATATTGCAAGCTTCTTCAAGAACCATGCAGGCAGGTGCTCTCGGTGTTAAAATTATTGTAAAAGGACGTCTTGGTGGCGCTGAAATTGCTAGAAAAGAAAAAGTTATGATTGGTCGCGTTCCTTTGCATACTCTTCGTGCTGATATAGATTTTGCAACATGTGAAGCTAATACTTTATTTGGTAAAATTGGAGTCAGGGTTTGGATTTGTAAGGGATATATAATTCCTGAGAGGGAAAAATTAATGGTTGACGAAATTCCAGCTATTGAATTAAATCTCTTTTCTGAAGAATCTAAACCATTATTAGATCAAGAAGAAGTTTTACAAAAGGAAGTGGCTGAGTAATGCAACAACCCAAAAGAGTTAAATACAGGAAGACTCATCGTGGAACTATGGCAGGCATTGCAACTACAGGCTCAACTCTTGCTTTTGGTGAATACGGCCTTAAGGTAATTGAATCAAGTTGGTTGACCTCTAGGCAAATAGAATCTGCAAGACGAGCCATTAGTCGACATTTCTCAAGGGGTGGTAAAGTCTGGATTCGAGTATTTGCCGACAAGCCTGTTACTAAAAAACCACTGGAAACTCGTATGGGTAACGGTAAAGCTAATGTTGATCATTGGGTTGCAGTTGCCAAAAGAGGCAGAATAATTTTTGAGGTTGGCGGTGTTTCAGAAGAAGTTGCAAGAGAGGGACTAAAAAGAGCTGGGGCCAAGTTCGGGGTTCCTACTAAAATTGTTAGTCGAGCAGATTACTATATGCATTCAATTGGGACATCTTAAGGGGATTGGTTTATGTATATCGAGGAAATTCGTGAGAAATCTCTGGAAGACCTTATTAAGGATTTAGATACGTTCTATATTGAACTAATGAATTTAAGGTTTCGATTAGCTAGTAGGCAATTAGGTAATGTATATGAGATTAAGAAATTGAAAAAGACAATAGCTCAAATATTGACCGTTCTAAAGGAACGAGAGATGGGGATACGTTAATGGGTAATCTAGGCCGAGTATTTACAGGTCGTGTAATTAGTTCAAAGATGAAAAAAACTGCTGTTGTTGCTGTTGATAGAGTAAAAATGCACCCTTTATACGGAAAAAGGATTCGTTCGAAAGTTCGCCTGTATGCTCATGATCCGAAGAACCTTTGTAATGATGGTGATTTAGTTCGAATTATTGAGGCACGTCCGTACTCGAAATTAAAACGGTTTCGATTCCTTGGTTTTGCTGAACGTCCGTCTAATTCTTTGTCCGTAAGTAAAGAATCAATTAAGGTGAGCGATTATTCAGATTCTTCAGTGATTGAATCTACAAATGCGCCTACTTTCAATACTCAGGATACTGATCCAAGCCAGCAAACTGATGAAATTATCGATGAACAAATTGGGAGAAATGATCAATGATTCAGCGTGAGTCACGTTTAATAGTTGCAGATAATTCGGGCGCTAAGACAGTTCAATGTATTGGAATTCCTGGTGCAGGACATAGGCGATATGCTGGTTTGGGGGATATAATAACTGTTTCTATTAAAGAAGCTATTCCCAATGCCCCTCAGCGAGTTAGACAAGGTACGGTTATTCGCGCTGTTATTGTTCGTGTTCGTAACAATACGGGTAGACCAGATGGAACATTTATTCGTTTTGATGATAATGCAGCAGTAATTCTAGATGACAAACAGTTACCAATTGGTACTAGAATTTTTGGTCCAGTAGCCCGTGAATTAAGAGACCGAGGCTATATGAGGATTGTTTCTCTTTGCTCGGAGGTTGTTTAATGGCAACTAAAATTCGAAAAGGAGATAATGTAATAGTTCGAAGGGGTAAAGATCGTGGTAAAGAGGGTCATGTTCAGAAAATTATTGGTCCTACTAAGATGATAGTAGAAGGGATTAATATTGTTTCCAAGCATGTTAAGGATACACCGGGTGGCAGACAATCAGGTATTATTAAAATAGAATCCCCTATTAATTCCGCAAGCTTAGCATTGGTTTGTCCTCAGTGCACCAGACCGGCTAAGGTTGGGTTTCAAATATTAGCTGACGGTTCCAAAGTTAGATTCTGTAAAAAATGTAAAGAAACTATAGGATGAGAAAGTAGTGACTACTAATAAAATTAATGCAAAAACAATAAACCAAGTTGATATTTCTTCTGATTTAAAGCCTGATAGCTCTGTACCTCGACTACTTAATCTTTATCGTGATTCAGTAGTTTCTGAGCTTATTAAAGAATTTGAGTTTCCCAATGTAATGATGGTTCCTAAGATTTTAAAAGTTGTTATTAATGTTGGCTTGGGTGAAGCATTGACTAATGCTCGTGCACTAGAATCCACTACGAAAGATTTAACTATTATTACAGGACAGAAGCCTGTTCCGACTAAAGCTAAGCGCTCTATTGCTAGATTTAAACTAAGAGAAGGTCAAGAAATTGGCGTAATGACTACTCTAAGAGGAAAAAGAATGTATATTTTTCTAGACAAGCTTTTTAATACTGCTTTACCTCGCATAAGAGATTTTCGCGGAACTCCTCGTTCTGCTTTTGATGGCAGAGGAAATTATTCTTTAGGAATAAGAGAGCAAATTATTTTTCCTGAAATAGATTATGGTCAAGTTGATCGCATGAGAGGACTTCAAGTAAATATTATCACTAATGCTCCAAATGATAGACAAGCTAGTAGACTTTTAGAGTTAATGGGTTTGCCTTTAGCTAAAGTAGAACAAAATGCCAATTGATCCAGGAGGTCTTTTATAGATGGCAAAAACATCTTCTATTGTCAAAAATGAACGTCGTAAGCTAATGGTTGTTCGTTATCAGGAAAGACGTGCAAGCCTTAAGGGCATTGCTTCTGATTTGCAGACCTCCAATCAAGAGCGAGCTTTTGCTCGTGTTAAGTTAGCTAAACTTCCTAAAAATTCTCATCCAAATCGTGTAAGGAATCGATGCTCAATTACTGGAAGGCCAAGAGGTTATATAAGATATTTTGGTCTATCTAGATTAGCTTTTCGTGAATTGGCACTTAAAGGTCTATTGCCCGGTGTTCGTAAAGCTAGTTTGTGATTTACAATTATTAGGAGGATTTTTGAGCGGAATTACTGATCCAATTGCAGATATGTTAACGCGCGTTAGAAATGGACTTAAGGCTAAGCATGATTCTGTTTTAATGCCTAAGTCATCATTGAAAGTTCAGATTACCAAGGTTCTTAAGCAGGAAGGTTACATTAGATCTTTTGATTTCATTGAAAGTAATGGATTTCCTATGTTGCAGATCAATCTTTCTTACGATGATAATAATGTCCCTTTAATTAACGGGATTAAGAGAATAAGTAAACCAGGGCTTAGGATTTATGTTAGTAAAAGCAATGTTCCTATTGTCTATTCAGGCTTAGGAACCTCTATTATTACTACATCGCAGGGCGTACTTACTGGTAAAGAGACTTGGCGTCGAGGTTTGGGTGGAGAGGTTATTTGTCATGTTTGGTAGAACCGTATTTTCAATAGGGGGTCCAATATAATGGTTTCCAAAACATCCAAGAAATCTGTTGTTGCTCGTATTGGCTCTAAGCCAGTTGTAGTCTCCGATAATATCGAATTTTCACTAGGTGATGAGAATGTTGTCTCGGTAACTGGTCCTCTTGGTTCACTCACTCAGCAGTTTACTATGGATGTTCTTATTAAGTATGCTGATAACTTAGTTCGAATTGAAAGACTTTCAGATATCAGAAAACATAGAGCTCTACAAGGTCTCACTAGAGCCTTAATTCAAAATATGGTAACTGGTGTTAGTGAAGGATTTTCTAAATCGTTAGATATTGTGGGTGTCGGTTATCGCGCTGAGAAAGTTGACAACGGATTAAATTTGCTATTAGGATTTAGTCATCGAATTGTATTTACTCCACCTGAAGGAATATCTTTGGTAGCTGAAAGTCCGACTCGAATTATAGTATCAGGTGTTGATAGACAGAAAGTTGGTCAGGTTGCAGCTGATATACGCCGAATCAGGCCTCCTGAACCATATAAAGGTAAGGGAATTCGGTATTCAGGTGAACAAGTTCGATTAAAGCCCGGAAAATCAGCCGCAAGGAAGTAAGAAGAGGTTTAAATTAGTGAAAGTTTTTTCCATAAGATCCCTTAGATTTAAAGGTAAAGCAAAAAATGCTTGGGCTAAGCGCAAAATTCGACATATTCGAGTTCGTAAAAAAGTTTATGGAGCCGAGCATCGTCCTAGGCTTTGTGTTTTTCGTAGCCTGAATCATGTTACTGCTCAGATTATTGATGATACTAAGGGGCACACCTTGGTCGCTGCATCTGATATGGATAATCAAATAAAACAGGATTGCATCGGAAAAACCAAAAAACAGGTGGCTGTTATTGTTGGAACTCTTATAGCTCAAAAGGCAAATGAATCGGGTATTTCTGAAGTTGTTTTTGATCGAGGTGGGTATGCATATCATGGAAGAGTTCAGGCTTTGGCTGAGGCGGCTAGAAAACAAGGATTGGTGTTTTAATGACTAAGAAGACTGCTTACTACTTAAAACCAAAAGTTTCTTCTGATAAGCTCTCGCAACTTAGTGATCGTGTTATTTTAATTCGACGAATATCTAAGGTAACTGCTGGCGGTAAAACACTTCGTTTTAATGCTTTGGTTGCTGTTGGAGATGGTCATGGTGTTATTGGATTGGGTCTTGGTAAAGCCGCAGCTGTCCCTGATGCTGTAAGAAAAGGTGAGGCTGATGCACGTAACAATTTAATCTTAGTTCCATTAGATGGAACAACATTACCTCACGAAATTATTGCTAAATTTAGCGCCTCTTTTGTTTTGCTTAAGCCTGCTGTTTTAGGTACCGGTGTTGTAGCTGGTTCTACTGTACGAGCAATAATGGAATTAGTTGGTATCAAAGATATTCTTACAAAATCCAAAGGTAATCCTAATCCCATTAATCTTGCTATGGCCACTTTGGAAGCTCTGTCTTTGATTCGTGATCCAAAAACTGCTATCGAGTATAGAAAAAAGTTTTCATTTGTTGAATAGAAATATAACTTATTAATTGGGTGAGTAAGTATGAGTCAATTAAAAATAACACAAAAAAAAAGTTTTATAGGGTATGAAAGAGATCAAAGAGCTACTATTAAATCTCTTGGACTGCGGCGTATAAATCATAGCGTCATTCGTTATGATACTGCCATTGTAAGAGGTATGATTAATAAAGTTAGTCATTTAATTATTGTAGAAGAATTATCTTAATAAATAGATTTGAGTGGTGATAGATGGTAAAGCAACACGAAATTAGCGCTCCAGATGGAGCAAGAATTAGAAAAGGTAAACGGTTAGGTAGAGGTAATGGAAGCGGAAGCGGAAATTATTCAGGGAGAGGAAATGGTGGTCAACATTCTAGAGCTGGTTCGGGTCCACGCCCTGGTTTTGAAGGTGGCCAGTTGCCTTTAGTTAAGAGTGTGCCAAAACGAAGAGGGTTTACTAATATATTTAGCAAGCGATTTGTAATAGTGAATTTAGAGAGGCTTCAAAATTATTTTGAAGCTGGTGATCATGTTGATCCATCTAAACTCTTAAATGTTGGACTTATTAAAAATACACGTATTCCTGTTAAGGTTCTTGCTGGATCTAGTTTTGATATGAAATTAGTAATTACTGCAAATAGCTTTTCAGCAAAAGCTAAAGAACAAATTCTTGCTAGTGGTGGTTCCGTTAACGAATTTGCTATTAAACCTGTGAGGAATTCGAAACATGCAGTCTAGACCCGGATCAGCTTCTCCAAGACCTTACTTGCTTCAGGTTGTAATAGATGCTTTTAGTGTTCCGGACCTACGAAGGCGTATATTTTTTACATTTGGTTTGTTAGTTGTTTTTAGATTTGTTGCTCATGTTCCTGTTCCTGGTGTAGATAGAGCTGCCTTGTCTGCTTTATTTAGTGGTGAATTCGGACAATTACTAGGATTTCTTGATATGTTTAGTGGCGGAGCTCTAAGAAATCTTAGTGTTGCTGCAATGGGAGTTTATCCATACATAACTGCCTCTATAATTATGCAACTTATGGTTCCAGTTATTCCTCAGTTGAAATCTCTTTCTAAGGAGGGTGACTACGGTAGACAAAAGATAAACCAGATTACACACTTTGCAATGGTTCCGATTGCTCTCACTCAAGGCTATGGGCAAGTCTTACTTTTACAGCGAGCAGGTGTTTTACCTAGTGATTTTGGTGGTGGCACTATCCCTCAAATTATTCCTATAGTTATTGCTATGGCTACTGGAACTGTTTTTTTGGTTTGGCTTGGTGAGCAAATTACTGAACGTGGTATCGGTAATGGTATTTCTATGATTATATTTGCTGGTATTGTTGCTAGCCTTCCTAGAATAGTTGAGCAGGGATTCTTGGGTGACTCAGATCCTACTGGATTGATATTATTAGTAGTTATTGCCTTGATTATAATTTATCTAATCGTTGTTTTTACAGAAGCTCAGCGTAAAATTCCAGTTCAATACTCTCGAACTGTTTTTCGTGGTGGCGTGGCACGTAAGGCTGCTGGTACTTCATTTATACCCCTCAGACTGAATTCAGCCGGCATGATTCCTTTAATTTTTGCTTTTGCTGTTATTATTCTTCCTGGTACTGTTGCTAGTTATTTTATTGTACCAGGTAGCACAGGCATTCTTTCGCGTATCGCTCAAGGTGTTGCGTCAGCCTTTGATCCTTCAAGTTTCTTTTACTGGTTTATGTTGTTTTTGTTAGTAGTATTATTTGCATTATTTTATACAATGGTTACTTTTTCCCAGATGAATCTTTCTGATAATTTACAAAAACAAGGTGGATTTATACCTGGAATTCGCCCAGGAAAATCTACAGCTGATTATTTACAACGTACCTTAATGAGAATTAGCTGGGGTGGTGCTTTGTTTCTTGGATTTATTGCTATAATTCCATATGTTGCTACTTTTTTCACTGATGTTCAGGCCCTTAGCTTAAGTAGTACTGCTATGTTAATTGTAGTAGGGGTGGCTTTAGATTTCATGAGGCAATTAGAATCTCAATTACTTATGCGAAGATATGAAGGATTTATTAAATGATCTTTAATAGCAAATATAAGCTTGGTCTAAAGTGCTATTAGTTTTACTTGGTCCCCCAGGTGCCGGAAAGGGAACTCAAGCTAAGCATTTAGCGGAATCTTTAGGTCTTGTTCATATCGCCTCTGGTGATTTATTACGGGATCATCAAACAAAAGGAACAGATTTAGGTATCGAAGCTAAGTCTTATATGCAAATAGGTGCTCTAGTTCCTGATGATCTTGTTATTAGAATGGTTTTAAATAAAATTTCAGAAGGCAAATCAACTAAAGGATCAATTTTAGATGGATTCCCGCGTACAGTTGTGCAAGCGCAAAAATTGGATGAGTACTTGGGAGAAGTTGGTATTGATGCCGTGCTTTTAATTCAGGTTTCTAATGATCTTCTTGTTCAAAGAATTGCAAATCGTAGACTTTGTCAAACTTGCCAAAGGTCTTTTGCATTACAGGACATCCAAGATTGTGGACATATTGGACTTTACCAACGTGATGATGATAAACCTGAAGCGGTTGCTAATAGACTGAATGTTTATGAATCCCAAACATTTCCGTTAATTGAATATTATAAATCGATGGGAAAACTTCTATCTGTAGATGGATCTAAAGAAGTTAACCTTGTAACGGATGATCTTTTGAGTGCATTAAAGTAAGTTAAAAATTTTAAAGTATTAGTTAGTTGGAGTTTTTTTGATTAGTTCGAAAAATTGGGTTACAATTAAATCAAAGCAGGAAATAGCTTCGATGAAGAAGGCTGGTCATATTGTTGCTATTGTTTTACAAAAAATTTCTGATTTAATTAAACCAGGAATTACTACTGAATATTTGGATTCTGTAGCTTTAGAAGAAATTCTATCTATGGGTGCGAAGCCCGCTTTTTTGGGATTATATGGATTTCCAGCTACAATTTGTACTTCCATTAATGAAGAAATTGTTCATGGGATACCGAGCGATCGTATTATTAATTCAGGTGATTTGTTGAAAATTGATATTGGTGCAATAGTTGATGGAATGTATTCTGATCATGCAGTAACTTTTGCAGTTGGGGATGTTTCTGATGAAGCAAAGAATCTGTTAGATTCTACGCGTAATGCGCTTATGATTGCTTTTCAAACGGTTGCTCCTGGTGTTAGGTTGGGTGATGTAGGGTCAAATATACAAATTTACGCTGAAGAGCGTGGATATTCAGTAGTTCGTGAATATGTAGGACATGGAATAGGCCGATCACTTCATGAGGATCCACCAGTTCCTAATTTTGGAATTCCTGGACGCGGGATGATTCTCCGTGAGGGGATGGCGATTGCCATTGAACCCATGTTGAATATTGGTACATGGAAAACAGAAGTTTTGGAGGATAATTGGACTGTAGTTACGGCTGATAGGAAGCTTTCAGCTCATTTTGAGCATACAATGATTGTTACTAAAGATGGGGCCGAATTAACTACTGTTATTTAATTTAATTTATTAGTGAGTTGTAGATTATATGTCAAAGAAAGCCAGTATTGAAGTAGAGGGAATAATTGAAGAGACGCTTCCTAATGCAATGTTCAAGGTCAAATTAGCAAACGATCATCAAGTTTTGGCTCACGCATCGGGAAAAATGAGGATGCATTTTATTCGTGTATTGCCTGGTGATCGCGTCCTTGTTGAGCTATCTCCATATGACTTGACTAGAGGAAGAGTAACTTTTAGATTCAGATAAACATGAAGAGGTGGTATTAGAGATGCAATATAAGGCATCAATTAGAAAAAGATGTGACAACTGTAAAATTGTTCGACGCCAAGGTATAGCAATGGTAGTTTGTATCGTTCCTAAGCATAAGCAGCGTCAAGGATAGTTATTTAGGGAGGTTTTCATGGCACTTATTGCAGGAGTGAATATACCTGAGAGTAAGAGAGTTGAGATTGCATTAAGATCAATATATGGAATTGGTCCTTCTTTAGCTAAGAAGGTTTTAGAAGAGGTTGCTATAAATGGTAACCCTAAAGTCCAGGACATGCAGGAGTCACAACTTGCTCAACTCCGTGATGTTGTTGAGAGAAGCTTTACTCTTGAGGGTGATTTACGTCGTCAAATTCAATTGAATATACGACGTAAGATTGATATTAGATGTTATGTGGGTTCTAGACATGTACGTGGGCTTCCTGTGAAAGGTCAAAGGACCAAAACTAATGCTCGAACTCGTAAGGGTCCTAAAAAAACTGTTGCTGGTCGAGGCAAGTAGTAAATATTTAAATTAAAAGGTGATTTATGGTTAAAAAAACTGCACGAAAAAAAGAACGCAAATCGGTACCAGTAGGGCGAGCTTACATACAGTCGACCTTTAATAATACCATCGTAACTTTAACGGATACTGCAGGCTCTGTTTTGTCTTGGGGTAGTGCTGGGACTGCAGGATTTAAGGGTTCTAGAAAAAATACTGCTTTTGCTGCAGGACGTGCTGCAGAGATGGCAGGAAAAAAAAGTATGGATCAGGGACTTAGGCGAGTTGAAGTATTTATTAAGGGCCCAGGCCCAGGTCGTGAGGCTGCTATAAGATCTCTACAAGGTATTGGTTTGGCAATAAGTGGTATTCGTGATGTTACACCAGCACCTCATAATGGATGTCGCCCACCTAAGCAAAGACGAGTGTAGGAGTAAGAATGGGACGTTATACAGGACCGGTATGTAGATTGTGCCGGCAAGTTGGAGAAAAACTTTACTTAAAAGGTGATCGTTGCTATACACCTCAATGCGGTGTGGAAAAACGAAAAAGGCCGCCTGGAGTACAAACTCCCTCTCGTAGGAGGCTTAGTGATTACGCTGTAAGGCTACGTGAAAAACAAAAGCTTAGATATACATATGGAATGAGAGAAGGTCAATTTGTTAGAAACGTGAATGAAGCTCAAAGACAACCTGGAATCACAGGTCAGTATCTTTTACAGCTTTTGGAGCGCAGACTTGACAATGTTGTTTACAGATCAAATTTTGGTGATTCAAGAAGCCAATGTCGTCAATTTGTTCGACATGGCCACATTACTGTAAATAATAAAAAAGTCGATATTCCATCATTTATAGTAAAGGCGGGAGATGTTATTGGCTGGAGGTCAATATCTGGACAAAGGGAATTTGCTAAAAATGTTAAGGATGCTGGCATTAAACGTTCGATCCCTAGATGGCTTGATGTTAATCATGAACAACTGACAGGGAGAATAATTAATCTCCCGGAGCCTGCTGATATAGATATTATTATAGATACTCGACTTATTGTTGAATACTATTCACGTTAGTTATATTTAAATATAGAAGGAATGGTTATTAAGATGGAAGCTTTTATACCGATTGATGTCACTAGCCAGGTAGCTTTAGAAGTTCAAGTTCCTGAGCCTCGTGTTTTTATGCTAGAGACCTTAGATAATTATGGTCGATTTTCTTGTGAGCCACTTGAACGTGGTTATGCAATTACGATTGGAAATCCAATTCGTAGAGTTTTGTTAAATTCAATTCCTGGAATAGCCATTACATGGATTCGTGTAGAAGGTATGCTTCAAGAGTATTCCTCTATGCCTCATTTAAAAGAGGACATAATGGAAATATTACAGAGAGTTAAGCAAATAAGACTGAAGCCAATTACTGAAAGACGAGAGGGCAGAATGCGTCTCGTTGCAAATGGTCCTGGCGAAATATATGCTAGTGATATAGAAGTTCCGGCTGATTTTGAAATTACTAACACTGATTTATTGATAGCAACTCTCGATTCCCCTAAAGGGCATCTTGACATTGAATTTAATGTTGAATCTGGAACTGGATATACACCTGCTAGCTCTGATTCTGGATTAGCAATTGGTACTATGTCTGTAGATGCTATATTTACTCCTGTTCGTAGGGTTAATTTTACTGTAGAGCGCACTCGTGTTGGTCAATTTACCGATTACGAAAGATTAATTTTAGAGATTTGGACCGATGGAACAATTACCCCTGATGAAGCTTTAAAGCAAGCATCTTTAACTTTTTCTCATCATCTTTCTCTATTTACCAATGTTGGTACTGTAGACGCTGTAGTTGTACAACAGATAGATACTTTGGTTCCGTCAGATATAGCTAATATGGGTATTGAGAGATTGGAACTTAGTTCCAGAACTCAGAATAGCCTTAGACGTGCAGGAATGCAGACTGTAGGTGATATTCTCGAACGTACTCGTATTGATTTAATGAATGTTCGAAATTTTGGCGAAAGATCCTTTAACGAACTTATAGAATGTTTTCATGAAAAACAATATATGTTTCCTGGTACTACCCTTGCAAATTCATTTAAACTTGCAATTGATGAAGATTTTGATGAAGATTCAAAGTAATGATTCGTGAATTAGAAATCGGGAGGTCTAGATAAAATGGCTCATCAGAGGGCTGGTACAAAAATTGGTCATGGCCAAGGTCATAGAAAAGCTATTATGAAAGGTCTTGTTAGATCTTTACTTATACATGAACAAATTAAGACAACTGAAGCAAAAGCAAAAGCAACTAAGCCTCTTGCAGAAAAGATAATTTCTTTAGGTTGTAAAGCTGCTAGGGTTCTTGATCAGGGAGATACTCCCGTTAATAGAGCTCAGGCTGTGCACTTAAGGCGTCAGGCATTTGCATTTATACAGGATAATTCAGTTATAAAAAAAGTTTTTGATGATCTTGCTCCTCGGTATAAAGAACGACCGGGTGGGTATACTAGAATTGTTAAATTGGGACATCGTGTTGGTGATGCTGCTCCCATTTCTCTTATTGAGTTAGTGGTTTAAGGCTTCAAAGGAATTTATGTCAAATCAGTATTCTATATTTGAAAATATTCGACGCTTTGTCGGAATTGTTGAATATGATGGAACTTCCTTTAAAGGTTTTCAGAGACAACCTATGTTTTATACTGTGCAAGGTGTGATTGAAAAAGCTTTGCAAAATATGATAGGTTCGTTTGTTCAAATTAGTTCTGCTGGACGTACTGATGCTGGTGTTCATGCTAAGGGGCAAGTTATAGCCTTTTCAGCTGACGTTTCGTATCCCACAGAAATAATTAAGCGAGCTTTAAATGCTCGTTTGCCTAAAGATATTAGAATAATTTCACTAGGCAATATTGCACATGATTTTGACCCTCGTAGAGATGCGGTTAATCGTGTGTATAGATATGTGTTTTCAACGAGTTCGTTTGAATCAGTTTTTGATAACCGATTTTCACATTATGTTCAATCTATTTCGAATCCTGAGAAAATGAACGAAGCAATGCGTTTGTTTATTGGTGAACATAATTTTCGTAATTTTGCTGGTGGTGGAGTAGATCCTAGTGCCAATTTAACTCGAAATATGTCAAATGCCTATGTTATACAATCTAATGATAAAGTTGAGCTATATTTTGAGGCAAATTCTTTTATTCGTCACCAAGTACGATATATGGCTGGTTTGATTCTTCGAGTTGGTCTATCTCAGAGTTCTGTCGCTGACGTAATTAATTTTTTGAGTAACGATTTAGGAACTATTCGCCCCCCGATGCTTCCTGCTAAAGGTTTATTTATGCAAAAAGTTATTTACTCTGATTCAATTTATTTTGATAGTGAATTATCTCAATCCCAACGCATTTTGGTTAGTTAAATATTTGATAGAAGGTTAAAAATGGTAGCAGTTAAAAGCAAAAGAACTTATGTCGCAAAACCCAAAGATTTGAATCCTCAATGGCATCTTTTTGATGCATCAAAAAATTCACTTGGTAGATTGGCGAGTCAAATTGCTGTAATTCTTCAAGGAAAGCATCGATCTATTTATACTCCAACTATAAATACTGGAGATTTTGTAGTAGTGGTTAATGCTTCAAAAATTGTTCTTACTGGTAAAAAGCTTACCCAGAAGAAACATTATTTTCATAGTGGTTACCCGGGCGGAATGCGAGAAATGACAACTGCAGAATTACTTGAGAGAACTCCTACTAGAGTTGTTGAACTAGCTGTTCACGGAATGTTACCTAAAAATACATTAGGCAAGCAAATGCTTAGTCGTCTTAAAATTTACCCTAGCTCTAGTAATCCTCATTCTGCTCAGATTGCTGGTTATGGTACCATTGAAGCTAAGGAATTAAATGAAAGAATGAATGCATGAGGAGATTGATTCTATGACATCAGATAATGCTCCAGTATATTACTATGGTACTGGTAAGAGGAAAACTGCTATTGCTCAAGTCCGTCTTTATCCTGAGGGAAGCGCGGTAGCTATTAATGGTAGAACTTTTGAGGATGCTATTCCTTGGGAGCCTTGGAGATTAGAAGCCATTACTCCCCTTAAAGTTGTTGATATGCTTGGTAAGTTTACAGTTGTTGCCAAAATCCATGGAGGAGGAATATCTGCATGGAGTGATGCATTACGTCACGGAATTGCTCGCGCATTACTTGCTTATGATCCATCATATAGATCGCTGCTTCGTTCATATGGATTTTTGACTAGAGATGCCAGGGTAAAAGAATCAAAGAAATATGGGCTAAAAAGAGCTAGACGGGCTCCTCAATATACTAAGCGGTAGATTGTTTTAATTTTCTAACTTGATTCTTGATCCAGTATGTAGGAGTTTTACTTGTTAGAGATCTCTCTTGATAGTATTCGTGTAAGCTTAATGAATTATCAGCGTGTTGTGATTCTTAGAGAAAAGGATGGTTTTCGTTATCTGCCAATTTGGATTGGGCCATATGAAGCTGAAGCTATTGCTGTTAAGTTACAAAATATAGAAATTCCTCGCCCTCTGAGTCATGACCTTATGAAGAGTATTATTGAAGTATTTGGTGGTGAGATTGCATATATAGTTATTACAGATCTGGAAAATGATACTTTTTATGCTCAGATTATTGTTCGCGGAATAAATGACGAAGATATTGTTATTGATTCTCGGCCTAGTGATGCAATTGCTTTAGCCATAAGGTGCAATTCTCAAATATTTGCTTCTGAGTTGGTCCTTGAAAAAGCTGGCGTCTCAATTGATTCGGAGTTTGGTAAATCTATTCGCAAGCTCGAATTGGAGGCTAATCCATCTATTCATACTTCTGTGAATGAAGATGAAATAAATAATATGTCTGCTTTTCGTGACTTTATAGAAGGCTTAAATTTAGATGACTTAGATAAAGATAAAACTGGAGATATTTGATAATAACCTTTCGTTTTACCGCAGCTTAATCTTACTGACTTCCTCTCATTCTAGGATCCCAAAGATCACGTATTGCGTCGCCTAATAGATTTATTCCTAATACTGATAAACTTATTGCTACCCCAGGAACTATAGCTAGGTATGGCGCAATTTCTAAGTAGTTTCTACTAGTACCACTTAACATAGCGCCCCATGACGGTGTAGGTGGTGGTGTACCTAATCCTAGGAAACTTAAGCTTGCTTCTACTATAATTGCTGCTCCTAGTTGTATTGATGCTAGTACTATTATTATTGCAGTAATATTAGGTAATAAGTGAAGTGCTATTGTCCTATACGTACTTGCGCCTATTGTTCTACATGATTCCATATATGGCATCTCCATTACTGATAATGAAGATCCCCTGACCGTTCTTGCTACGCTAGGTATTAGTACAATAGCAAGTGCCACTATGACGTTCAACATGCTTTGTCCCAATACCGAAACGATTGCTAGAGCAAAGATTAGTAGTGGGAATGCGAACATTGCGTCTATGATACGTTGAATTATCAGATCGACTGCGCCTCCGAAGTATGCTGAAACCATGCCAACCATTGCACCCGTAGTGGTTCCTATAATAATTGCGAGGAATGCAATTGTAACCGAAGTTCGGGCTCCATAGATTGTTCGACTTAGGATATCTCTTCCAATTTCATCTGTTCCTAATATGTATAAGTTGCCTGTTTCGATTCCTCGATTAAACGGGGAAGTTATTTTGTCTTTTGGATGTACTTCTAATGGATCATATGGGCTGATCCATTGCGCTGTTCCTGCGCAAAAAATCATTACAATCATTAGAAATGCTCCAAATGCTCCAATTGGTTTTCTTTTACAAAATTTTAGAGATCCTTTCATGAATCTTTTCACAAAAGGAGGATTTCCTTTTTTTTGCAATGTAGATGTTGTTGCTTCTTGTGTCATATTTTACCTCAATATTTAGAGTCTACCATATCTGATTCGTGGATCTAGGAATCCGTACGAAATGTCAACAATTAAATTCATCAGGATGAATATTCCTGCTATAACCATAATGTTTCCTTGTACCTGTGTTATATCTCTTGACGTTATTGAGTCTAGGAATAATCTTCCAACTCCAGGTATTGCAAATAGCATTTCCACAATTACTGTGCCACCAAGCAGGCGACTTAATTGTGTTCCCATTACTGTTACTACTGGTATGAGAGCGTTTCTTAGTGCATGTCTGTAGATAACTACTCGTTCTTTTAGCCCTTTGGCATGAGCTGTTCGAATAAAATCGTTACGCAATACCTCAAGCATTGTCGTTCTTGTAAGACGCATTACGCTTGCTGAAGCTCTTATTCCAATAGCTGTTGCTGCAGGGATCATTAATTTCATATTGTTGCCGAAATCAACCCATGGATCTGTATAAATAGTTTGAAAAGTCCAATTCCACCATATAAGTGGAAGTAGTAGCATCAATGTTCCAACCCAAAAATCTGGTAAAGATAATCCACCTACTGCGAAGATTCTGCTTATATGATCAATATAGCTGTCTTGGCGTATTGCTGCGAGTACTCCAAGGCCAATACCAAGTATTGATGAAACCACAAATGCCATGAAGGCTAATTGTAGCGTGGTGGGTAATCTTTCAAAGATTTCATCAGCTACGGGCCGGTCAGCCCAAAGTGAATTACCTAGATCTAGGTGTGATACGCCCCAAAGCCACTTACCTAGTTGATAGATATATGGCTTGTCCATTCCTAATTCTTTTTGTATGGTTTCATATTGTTCAGGTGTATACGATGCAGCTCCTTCAAGCTTTATCATAATTACATCACCCGGCAATAGATGGGTTAAAACAAATATGCCAACAGCAACCAAAAACAAGGTTGGTATCATCAATAGTATTCTTCTAAGTATATACGCTTGCATTGCTTAAACTCCAGATGTAATTATATGTCCGAAACGTAGTTATTTTGTATATGGCATCATAATTGATTTCTATCTATGAAACAAGTCTTTTCCCAAAATTCCCACTTCTTACATGACTCTTAACTATTTTGTTATTTAGATATGATTTTATTTTTTATTTCGCACTAATTTGTTTTTTAAGTTTAGTTGTATATTTATTATTTTGTTTATTTACAGAATGTATTCGAAAGACAGGATGAGTTTAATAATTTAAAAAAAAAAGAAGGCCCTTAGACTAAGGGCCTTCTTTTTTGTTAAATCTTATTCAGATTTTATTTGGCAAATTCGGCTCGTACATCTGGATCACTCCAG
>Ga0209403_10000181_pt1 | contig 99377 bp, 76 predicted proteins | sample ArcticOcean_MG_C_8_FD_187440 | JGI IMG/M metagenome (GOLD analysis project Ga0209403, IMG submission 187440) | Marine microbial communities from western Arctic Ocean - ArcticOcean_MG_CB11_86 (SPAdes) (version 2) | ecosystem: Environmental > Aquatic > Marine > Oceanic | place: Arctic Ocean...
AGTGCCCTTGGCCCGATTGAGCGCCGGTAACAGCATGGCCGCAAGGATTGCGATAATCGTAATCACGACCAGCAGTTCGATGAGGGTGAATGCTGATCGGATTGGCTTGGCGAACAGTCTTCGATTGTTGGAGAAACCTGTCACTTGCGAAGGTGCTTTGGATTTAAGATGCGTAAAACAATGGTATTCCGGCAACTGACACCAAGCCGTTCGTGATGCTTTGTCTGTTCGCGCCTTTCTGAAAAATAACAGGCTGTAGTCATTTAACGTATTCGACCGTATAGCTTTCCCGGACAAATCTGGACAATGCAACAATGACTTTTCCGGATTGGCTTCGCATGTTCCGATTAAATTAAGAACATAACGTTTGTAGTGTACATAATACGAAAGAATAGATCAAGCCGTTCTGAGGGAGAATTGTCATCGGCTAAACAGTGCCTTCCTTTGGAATTCCGGCCGCTGTCTTGATTCTTCTGCGACGGGCCGCCATTGTGTGGTTTGGGAGACCGCAGGCTGTGCGGCCCCGCCTCGACGAGTTTTTAAGAGGCCAGTTGCTTGGGAGAGAAGATGCCATCACCTCACACACGTCAAAAGCTGGTGCAGGACCTGGGCAACCTGGGTGTCGGTTCGGGCGACATGCTCTTCGTGCACTCATCCTTCAAGAGTCTTGGATCGGTCGAAGGCGGCGCCGAAACCGTGATTGGTGCCTTAGAGGAAGTGCTCGGACCGTACGGTCTTCTCCTGATGCCCTCGTTCAACATGGTGGAACCGGAGCGGCGTGCGCCGACCTGGAATATCTCGACGAGATCGACCAATGTTGGATGGCTAACCGAATTTTTCCGCCGGATGCCCGGCACAAGTCGGTCCGACCACTACTCCCACTCGGTAGCGGCCCGGGGAAAAGAAGCTGCGGCGTTGGTGGCGGATCATCTCAGCCGTGAGGGCTACGCGTCACCGTGGGATCTTGAGCCATGGGGGCACACCTACGGGTTGCACTCGCCGATGTATCGGGCCTGGCAGGCCGGGGCCAAGGTTCTCATGTTGGGGGTGGACTATGAGTCATCCACTTACATCCACTTCGTCGAAGTCATTCACTGGAACAGGCACCTCGAGTGCGATCCGGCGGCGTACCCTTCGATCGATCGAGTGGCGCTTGGAGCGTATTGGGAGCGGGCGGGCTGCTTGCAAAGGGGAGACGTGGGTGATGCCGAGTCCCGGGTGTTCCCGGTGCAGGACTTTGTCAGCTTGTTGCTGAAAGAGGTCGAGCGCGATCTCGAGTCGTATTTAATCTAAGCAGTCACGCCAGATAACGGGGCCCCCTCACCGCCGTGCAGGGGGTCTCAAAGACCCGGATATCTGTCTCGACAACGGTGCATGCTGGGATACGGTTAAAGCGTCCCAGCCGATGATGGTTGACTCTGAACTGTTTTAGCGGAGCCTGTGATCTAGAGAGCTACTGGCCAGTAGCGAGCGCGACATTGGTCATCGGTGATGCTGTGATAGCAGAGGCGGACTGGCCGATTATTGAAACAAGCACGATTGCAAGTCCATGGTCCGTTCAAGCCCTACAGCCCATCCTTAATGTCGATCGCTTCCATGGCTTTGTAGCGGGAAGATTCACGGAACGCCTTTTTCTCCCCTGCCTCGGATTCGGCCTTTTCCCGGGCTGAATCTTCCTCGGCTGCGGCCTTTCTCTGCCTCATGACTTCATTTTCGATTTTGGTGTTGGAGTACGTGACACGGACGATGCCCGATTCGACGTTAGCGGCGCCTACAAAGATGCCGGCCGTCTTGAGCGCACTTTTTACAGTGTCATATTTTGAGGCCAACTTCTCCCTGATAAAGGTCAGGCCAGCTTCGTCCGGCCCATCCTCAGGCGCCTCCGGCATCCTGTAGAAGGTGGACACTCTAAACAGCGTATCATCTATGAATACGTAGTTCGTATACTGGATGACGCCCCCGTCTTCGCCGGGCTGCCGGAGGATCTCAACATACTTTGGACTGTCTTCTTCTGCCAGATTCGGCACCGCGGCCGTGACTTCCTCTTTTGATTGTCCCCACTTCGTACTGCCGTACCCGTTTAGTAAAGCAAGGTCCTCGGCCTGCGACCCGATTGCCGTGAACATGGCAGCGATTATTATGATGATGATGCGTTGACCGGTCATGATTTTCCTCCAATTGGCTAGTTGCAGAAACACAGGGCTGTTTTCTTTTCCCAAAAACGCGGTTGGAGCTCTATTCTAACAAGTTGAATCAGTTGAAAGTTGATTCATAAAAGTATGACCGATAGTGCGATAAATCAACCGTTAATTGCCTGCCAATTTTTGTGGCCTTTCCTTAGTTGCCTTTCCCCTTTGCCAGTGCGATGTGTGCCGGGCACACCGAAACGGATCGACTTGTGGACTGACTATTCATGAATCCCCAGAGCGCTAAGCCGAGTGAGGCGTGCCTTGGCGGCATGGTGCTGGGGATCAATCTCCAGCACTTTCTTCCACGCTTCTATCGCTTCCGCATACTTCTCATTCTTTTCATAGGCTTTCTCACCTACTGATGAGTCAGCCCCCTGAGTCGGGTGAGGTTTTTTCGAGCTTCATGCTGCTGGGGACGGATCTCCGACACCTTCTTCCAGGCTTCTATCGCTGCTTCATATTGTTCCTGTTTCTCATAGCCTTTCGCCAAACGCACATAAGCCAGTGCAAATTTGGGGTCCAGTCCAATGACTTTAATATAATTCCCTATCGCCTGCTGCTGGTTGCCTGATTGGTCATAAGCCAGCCCTCGATTGTAGTAAGCGGGCTTAAATCGGGGCTTCAGTTCAATAACGTTATCGTAATCCTTGATCGCCTGCTGCTGGTTGCCTGATTTTTGATAAACAACCCCCCGATTGTAATAAGCCTCTGCAGATTGGGGTGCCAGTTCAATGGCTTTGTCGTAATCCTCTAATGCGCGCTGATAGTTGCCTGTTCTTTCATAAACGCCCCCTCGATTGGAATAGGCCTCCGCGAATTCTGCATCCAGTTCAATGGCTTTGTCGTAATCCTCTATTGCGTGCTCCAAGTTGCCCAATTTCCTATAAGCCAGCCCTCGATTGTAATAGATCTGTGGTAATTCTGCATCCAGTTCAATGGCTTTGTTAAATTGATCAAGAGCTTTTCCAAAGTCCATTTTTTTTGTATAACAGGTGCCAATGTCATTGATAGTAACAGGGTCATCGGGCTTGAAAGAAGCTGCTATCTCAAAATGCGTTATCGCTTCATCATACTTGCCTAAGCCTTCATAACACTGAGCAAGGTTTATATATGCTTCAGTATTCTTTTGGTCAATTTTTATGACTTCCCGGAATCCTTCTATTGCCTTATCTATCAAACCTTCATTAGCAAGCCTGGCTGACAGATTCATTTTTTCCATAACCCGAATCAGTTTTCTGGGCACCGGTTCTTCGGAACCAGGGGCAGCATCGCCTCCGATATACCCCAAGCTCATCAATTTTCGTCTGGTCTCTTCGTCTATCTCCGCCGTGGCCGGAGCCTCTCCGGAAGAACTGGTCGCAGTCAAAAATGTTTCCAGCCGATTATCCATCTCCTTGACCACATCCATTCTGCTGTCGGCTAAGTTGACCAGTTCCTGAGGGTCGTTTTTGGTGTTATATAATTCCGGCTCCGGTGACTTTATATACTTCCATTCTGCTGTCCGAAAGGATTTCAGTTCACTCCAGTTATAGCGGAGCTTGGCATACAGGGACTCGCTATAGGCCGGAAGATTAAGTGATTTTATCCGGCCCTTCATCAAGCCAATGAGACTCTTGCCCTGGATCTCCTTGTTTCTCTCTATTTGTAAGAAATCCAAAATGGTCGGCATGACATCAACTAAACGGACTTGTCCTTCGATAACTTTTCCCTCCGTAACCAGGCCCGGGCAAGAGAATATCAGAGGGACCTTCAAGGTGGTATCATAGATAAACACAGAGTGGCCGAATTCTTCATGTTCACCCAACCCCTCGGCATGGTCGGCGGCAAAGATTATCAGGCTATTCTCATCAAGCTTCAGCTCTTTCAGGGCGGCTAGAAGCACCCCTATATGCTCATCTGTAAAGGCGATCTCTCCATCGTACGGATTATCTTTGTAAAGCTCCCTGTAAGGGGCGGGCGGATTGTAAACAGCGTGCGGGTCAAAATAATGTACCCACAAGAAGGTTTTGGAGGCTTTCTTGTTCCGCAGCCAGCTGACTGCGGCATCCGTAACTTTGTCGGCAGTGCGCTCTGCCTCCATATGCTCGATGATTTTTTTTCCGATATTTTGTTGCATCCTGTCATCATAGGTTTCAAATCCCTGGTCCAGGCCGAACTTGGAATCCAGGACAAAGGCACTGACAAATGCCGCGGTCGCATAGCCGTTTTCCTGCATCCGTTCCGCCAAGGTGACGGCCGACTGGCCAAGGCGATAAGACCCGTTGTCTCTTACGTTGTTGAACTGTGGATACGTGGACGTGAAAAGACTGCAGTGAGAAGGAAGGGTAAGGGGCACTTGACTGATGGCATTCTTAAACATCGTCCCGCGTTCGGCCAAACCATCTATGTTGGGGGTCTTTATTCTCTCATATCCGTAACAGCCCAGATGGTCACTTCGCAGGGTGTCAACAGTAATAAAGATCACATTTTCAGGTACACTGTCAGGCGTCTGCTTTGCACTGATGGCAAACCATGCCACCAGTGCTGCAATGACTACTCCTGAAAGGATGCCGATTTTTCTGCTGAGTTTCATGTTTTGAATAGAATCCGGTTACTCGACCAGTTTTTGGTGATGCGTCATGCCTCACGTACCACTATCGCGGCTCCACCCAGATTTCCACTTCGTCAATCACCATTTCTCCGGTGGCCCCGGGGTCCGCAGATGCGAGGGTGATGGTCAGCTGGTTCTCACCCCAGTTTGTCGCGGCGGCGGGCACGGGGAACCAGCGGACGTTGGGAAACGGCCTGAGGTACCTGTCGTCGTGCTTGCCCAAAGGTCCGGTTGCCAGGGGGACACCGTTGAGTTGTAGATCCACTTCGTCATAGCGGGTCAGGTTACCCCGGACCATCAGCGTGGCGTGGTGGACCCGGTCCCTTTGCTCATACAGCCGGAACCGGAATAGGCCAGAAGGTCTCACGGCGCTGCGGTCGAGGACTACCCGCTGCGGCTCCCCGGCTAAATGGTTCTCCTCATCCCGAGTCGGGTCGAAGACATAGTGCCGATCGCCGCGTGCCACCCGCTGCGGATCGCGCAGCTCACGGAATGCCTGCAACGCCTGCGGATAGAACGGCGGCGGCCACAAGTGACCGACGAAATGGTTGTAGATGGAAATTCCATCGGCGCCGGCGCCATAGAAGGTGTGTGCCAGTGCCCTGTCGTTTGACCGTGTCATGCTGGCGCATCCGGGAACGTGTCGTTCCGCGGTGAAATGAACCCGCTTTCTCGCGTTTTCACTGGACCACGGCGCCATTCCCGGATACAACATGCATTCACTCTGTCGCGTCAGGGCGGCAAACTCTGCATACGGTGCGTTGAAGCAGGCGAACATCGGGTCCATCGGGCTGAGGGAGTCTATCAGTCCCTCGGCGATCCACGTCGACACATCGAGTCCCAGGCACAGACACTGCTCGAGCGAGGCGTGCACCCTGGCTGCCAATTGTATCCGCTTGCCGCGGGATTGGCTGTACTCATCGAGCATGCCGCGGAGACGACGCACCAGGGCGGTCATCAGGGGGGCACGTTCCTTGCCGTGCGGGGCCGGGAAGTATATGTCCTCCCGGAATGTCAGTTCGATACCGTCCACATCGAAGCGGCTCACAAGCTCCTCCATCACCTCGAACACGAACTGGCGCACCTCGTCGAATGTGAAATCGAGCATCCTTTGATCGGGGTCGTGGTCCTGGCCGGGCTCCGACAATCGACATTCCGGGTGCGACGCGATGAAGTCCACTGGCGCAGGGAAATGTTCCCCGCCATGGTTGTCGTTCATGCGAAACCCAGCCACAAATGACATCCCGCGTTTGTGGGAATGGTCGAGGAGCAGCTGCAGCGGCTGGATGCCCGCATCCAGCAAGGGCAGGAACCGCTGGTGCTGCTCGCGCCCGCCATACTCGAACCGGTCTGACCGCCAGTAGAATGTGAATCCCTGGGCGTAGACATCCTGTTGGAAGGCGTCCACGCCGCTGTCGGCGAGCATGTCGATCCACTGCCGCAGATCATCGGCCTCCACCGGATCGGGCAGCACGCCGCCGGCGATGCTGGACGGATCGCTGACATAGAGCAGGCGCCTGTTGCCACGCGGTGTCATCGGGGTCTGGGGTTCCTGGCTCTCCACTTTTCTCGGGGGCCCTTCTATTGGGCTGTCAGGCGTCAAGGTGACCGCAGGCGCAGGAGCTTGCCGCCGCCGGGTACTATACTCACCGTCGCCCGCGCCCCGTCTGGGGCCGGGTGCCAGTTCCGCTCCTCGGCGTCGAACACCGCCAGCGGTCCGGGCCCAACCACGGTCGTGGTGATGCCGATGATATAGTTCAGGTTCACCACCAGCACATGCGTAGCGCCGGCCGCCGTGCCGAAGTAGCCGAGCAGGATGCCCCCCCTTGCCTTGTCTGGCGGTACAGGTGGGTCCACGGTAAAGGACGCCTCGGCCGGCAGCCCCATGCCGCCCGCCGGAACGGTACCCAGATGATACGCCCCCAGGGAAATCAGTGGCTGCACCTGCTCGCCGACGGCAACAAACTCGGGATGGATCTGACGCAACGCTTTGCCCAGTGCGGTCGGGGTGCGATCCGGATACTCAACTCCTCCCCAATGTTCCGCCTCCTCCCAGGCGTTGTAAACAAACTGGCAGATGCCCTGGCCGCCGTAGGCCAGGGTGGTAAAGGCCAGGTATCTTCCCTCGTCACCGTTGGGCTGGCGCCAGCCCGGTCCCATCGAGGAAGCCTGGATGACGTTCATGAAGGGCAGGCCGTACTTCACCGTCGCCTCGCGGACCAGCGCCAGGTTATGGAAGTACTCACTGTTATCGTACGCTCTGCTGGTGTAGCGCATCTGGTAGTGGTCATAGCTGATCAAGTCGGGTTTCACCTCCTCGATGAATCGGCGGAGGTACTCTCTGTATGCGGTCACTTTATCGCCGGACGTCCCCTGCGCCCCAGGGCTGGCGTACATGGGGAAGAGATTGATGTAAAACAGGTGGTTGGGATCACGCTTGCGGACGTATTCCACCAGCCTGCCCAATCCCGGAAACTCGGTGGCACCGGGTTCATCGACGGAGATGTAGCCGTACATCGCCGGATGATCCTTGACCTTGTCTATGAGTACATCGAGTTTTGCCAGCCACTCCGGGTCGTCCAAGGCATCCTCGTGAAACACATTCCGCCAGGGAGGCTTGGCCTCATGGACATACAGCATCCCACGCATCCCGTTAGCTTGAGCACTGTCGAAGTCATCGAGATTTCGGCAGAACATCATGTTGAAGCCGCCTTCGGCCAGCTTTTTTGCCACTGTCGGCGAAATGAGCTCGAATCGGGGTGGCCCGGCGTCCGGCGGTGGTGTTTTCTTGGGTTCGTCTCCCCACATGCTGTTGTTGCCGCCTGCCCCGGGTCCTTGCATGTACCAGACCATGGGCTTGCCGACTTTCCACAAGCTGCCTTCCGGTCGGCCCGGTGCCGGCGTCCCAGCGAACGTGCGGGTCACGGGTTGACTCGGGGGAGCAGGTAATTCGGTCCCCGATTGTTCGCGTTGGCAGCATCCCGCCAGCAGCATACAGCCCAGGGCTGAGCACAAGCATATTATGACGGCAGCCGGCAGCTTGAGGTTTTTTTTACTTTGATTCATTGTTCCCACTCTCCTTTTTTAACTTCGTGTTGTGCTTAGCGTCTTGCGAGTTGGCGCAGAGACCCCACATCAAGATCAATACAGATAACTCTACCCGTGCAGGTTGCATTTTAAAACGGATTCCCGTGTACCAAGCCGCAGACGGTGACGATCCGGCTTTGGGCCGCCTCATTTTCCATACACCCGCTTCGCGTTTCCTCCCAGCACCAGTGCCTGTTCTTCGACCGACAGGAAATCGGTGTGGCTGTGGGCCAGCTCGGCGAGGCGTACGTAGGAGCAGACCCGCAGGTTTCCCGGGATGTCGCTGCCCCACATGATTTTCTCGGGCCCGACGAGGTCGACGGCCTGCTCGATATAGTTCCGGCAGCTCGGGAACGGATCACCCTCGTCTTGGAAGTAGGCCGGCAGCGAGGCGGTGTCGAAGGAGACGTTGGGCAGCTTCCCCAGCTCGATTTGCGTCTGCCACAGTTCAGTCAGTACCTCGTTCCCGGCGAGCGCCGGACCGGGTTGGCCGAGGTGGCAGATTACCATTGTCAGGTCCGGATGGCCGGTAGCGATCTGCGCCACGGCATCTGTCTGGTATGATGCCGATCCGACGCCGCCAAGGTCGAGTGTCAACACGCGGTTTGCGCGCTGAAGAAGGGCCCACGCCGGATCCAGCTCCGGATCGTCGAGCCGGGCGCCGGGATGGACGCCGCTCAAACCGGTAGGGACGCTGAACTCGATCTTGATGCCACGGAACCCCGAGGTCTCGAGGATCTCGTCCAGGCGCGTCTGCCAGCCGTCTGTCCACGGGTCGAAATAGGCCTGCGCGACGAACCGGTCCGGATACTGGCGCACTGCGGCGGCGGCGAAGTCGTTGCATTCGCCCCAGAACGGCCCCTGCAGCAGCACTGTCCGTTCGATGCCGGCCTTGTCCAGCTCCGCGACGGACATGGCTGCGGTAAAACAGGTTGTCTCCCCGCAGTCCGGAATGACTTGCTGGGCGTCTTTGCCGATGCTGGCGCGGCCGTGCCCGATACCGCGTGTCCGGCCGTTGCCGACGTGGCCGTTGACGTCGGGAAACACATGGGAGTGTGCGTCGATCATAATTGAGGAGGGAGTGGGGCGGCGTAGTGGTGGAGCCTTTGGAGCCTGCAGGCGTGGAGATAGATGGCGGGGATGCCATCACTCCCAGTTTCGTCGTCGATTCACTGCCGAAAGTCAGGTTGTCGCACACCATACACCAAACCTCGATCCCTGCGAATCACATACCCTGTTTTCATATCTCGAATGGTGACGTACAGCATTCACGTCCATGCTGGTCTTCGTCATTAGTGCAAGTGCATCGGTTGAGGTGTCGATCGATTTCAATGGCTGTAAAACGGCGCGTTGCGGTCGCCATGGAGGGGAGTTCGGGCGAACAGCGTCTGAATGAGGGTGTGCTGTGTCTTTTTCAAAGAGTCTTGCGAAATACCCATTATTTTGTATTATAACAGCTCTATACGGCTTGTTCGTATAGGTGATCTAGCCCCTTCTATTGTCCATGTATATCCAGTCGCATCAACGTCGATTTACTCTGATCGAATTGCTCCTGGTCATCGCGATCATCGCGATGCTTGCATCGTTGTTATTGCCGGCGTTGACGAAAGCAAAGCGCAAGGCCAAAATCACGCTGTGTCTGTCGAACGTCCACCAGCGCGCCATGGGCGTCACGAATTGGGCGATGGACCATAATGGAAATTACCGAGTGATCAATGCTGCCTTGGCGCAAGACAGTCCGTCCGGGTTGTGGCAAAGGGCTGACCGCGCCTACTATAATGTTCCAGCAGCCGAAACAATCGGCGAGATTATCGAAGAGGAATGCGGCGGTTCGTGGGAGGTTCTGTGGTGCCCGTTCTCGATCAACAAACCTTGGGGGCCGACGGATCTCCCGGGCCAGGCATTTGGCGGAAAAACTTACTGGAATTCAACCCATAATTTCTATGATTCCGGTTACAATGTCTATGCCGGCTGGGCACCCTATAGTTCGCCGGGCTGGGCCAACAGTGGCGTGGAGATGCTTGATGACGCAAAGGAGAAAGCACACAACAAGTCGGCACCCCCAAGCGGGCAGTATATCCTGCGAATGGATGGTCGCAGTGGCAGTGATCCGATCATATCAGATTGGGAATATTCATACCATCAGTCTGGCAAACATAATGTAATATGGCCACACGCGTCAAACGACGATTGGCTGATCGCTGCAAATGAACATGTCACGGAAACCACTGTCGGCTTTGCCGACGGGCACGCGCAGGTCCATCGCCATTAAAACTCACTGGGACATGGTGTTCCGCTGTCAAATTCAACCTGGGATGGCGAATCGATCGTTCACAACGCCAACGGTCAAACCTGGTTCTACTGATCCGCTCCGTCCGGTAGCGTTCAATGAAACGCGGTGCCCAGCGCCGTCGGACAGACGGCTTAACGCCTGTCGAAGTTTTTGTTAAGCATCGCGATCCGCGCGGCGAGATTGCCAGTTCCTCAGAGTCCCGTGTCCTATAATTCTCCTGTAAAATTTCGCAGCATCGGCCGAGCCGACCGTTCCACTAAGGGATCTTTGCCAGCATCGCAACCCGTTTACCGTGTAGTTTCGTTGCCGAACGATTCACCAGGAGCACCTTGAAATGATCCAGCCTTTCGTCGATTCTACCGAGATCCAGCATGACAGCGCCGCGCTTCGCGAACGGATGCAGGAAGACGGTTATCTCTACGTCCGCGGTGTTTTTCCAAGGGATGAGGTCGAGGCAATTCGGCTGCACTGGCTGGGCCTGCTGCGTGAGGCGGGTTGCGTCGATCACGATGCGCCATTGTCCGACGGCATTGCCGACCTCAACGGCTTCTGTGTCGAGCCGGAGGCACATTATATGAAGGTGTTGGTCGAGCTGTATCGGCTGCCGAAGTTCCTGGCGCTCTTGCATCATCCGAACATTATCGATTTGCTCGGTCGCCTGCTGGATGCCCCGGTGTTGCCGCATCCGAAAGTGATTCCACGGTATATCTTTCCACAGAAAACCGAGTTCACGACGCCGGCGCATCAGGACTGGTTTCATATACAGGGCACCGAGGCGACCTATACCGCCTGGGTACCGTTCAGCGATTTGACCGAGGAGATGGGCGGCCTGCAGGTCTGTGCCGGTTCGCATCGCAGCGGTGTCTACCAGGTACGTCCGACTCTCGGCGCCGGTGCCGTCGAAGTCACTGGCGTGGCTTCCGAGGACTGGCGCTTCAATCCGGTCGGGCAGGGCGATCTGATCCTATTCCACAGCATGGTTGTTCACCAGGGCATGCCCTGTTGCGGCAATCGTCTGCGGTTGTCGACGGACGCCCGCTATCAGTCTCTGCACGAACCCGTCTCGAAAATGTCATTGACCCCGCATGTAGACGCTGTTGCGGGGTGGGACGAGATCTATCACGGCTGGCCGGACGACGAACCGATACGTTACTACTGGCAGCAGTTGCCCCTGGATATCGTTGATCATGACCCGAGTTATATTGCCCGGCGCAATGACATGGCAATCGAGATGGGCGAGGCCGGCGATCGCCGGGCCTTGTCGGCTCTGCAGCGTATTGCCTGCCGGGATGCTGATCCGCAAAGACAAAAGCAGGCTGAGCGGTTGATTCGGCAGTTGGAAGCACAGGGGCACTGACGAAATTCTCGAATCCGACGCCGTGCAGGTCGACGAGTCGTCATTGCCGGGGACCGCTGACCTGCCGGAAATCTGGCTGCTTAAGAAATGCGCCATGGCCGTACAGGAGAGGCGTTCAACCTCTACATAACGTGTCAATCGGCTTTGTGGATTGGGTTTGGCATCGATGGTCCTTGTCGCCATGAACGGATGTAGAAATCTGTTCTACTGACAAACTTAACCCTATACCCGCACTCACTCCTGCCGGACACCGGGACGATCCCCCCGGTCATGAACGCTGCCCCCGGCGACGCCAAAAAGACGACGGCCGATGCCACCTGGTCCGGGGTTGCGGTGTATCCCAGCAGGTTGATGGCGTTGCGAAACTCGATCACTTCTTTGCTATTCGGCAGCTCGTCGATCAGTTGATCGAGGTTCGGCGTCAGCACGCTCGATGGACACAACGCATTACAGCGGATGCCGTCAGCGCCACATAGTCCACGGCCATCGACTTTGTCATGGCGTTCAGTGCCCCCTTGGTCGCTGCATACACGGCGTGATGCCGCTCGCCCTGCACGCCCGCCATCGATGACACATTGACGATGCAGCCGCGACATTCGCGCAAGTGCGGATACGCATGCTTGCAGAGCATGAACGGCCCCTTGAGATTAACGCTGAGCAACCGGTCAACAGTCCGCCTGCGAAGTTGTCTGTACAGGCTCGTCGACGCTGCAGTAGGCGGCGTTGTTTACCAGGACATCCAGACCACCGAAAGCGTCCATCGCGGTGCTAATGATCTGCTGCACATGTTTTTCGTCAGCGACATCTGCCTCGACAAAGCGGCATTGCGCCTCGCCCAGCTCTGCGGCAAGGTCCTGCCCTGCTGGATCGATGTCGGCCATCACTACCCGCGCCCCCGTGGCCGCGAACGCCTCGACACAGGTACGACCCGATACCGCCGGAAGCGCCGGTGGCCACCACCACGTTGTTCTTTGAGTTCGTTCCCATTTTGACCGTCTCCTTTCAATCGACGCCTCTTGCTCATGGATCAAGAGGCGTCAATTAAGAATATCGTGTCGGGCTTTGTAGCACTGTCGGCTGTAGTCCCGGTATCTCCGTGTCCACCGGAAAGTACGGTTGCTGCATGTGTTTGTACTGCAAGCCCCGCACGCTGGCCGGCGTTGGGCCCGGCGTATTGAGGATGAAGGCTGCCTTGGTGATATCCGCATAGCCGAACCGGTAGTTCATCGGGTTCTTCACCACGACAAACTTCGCCTTATCTGGTTCGAGGCGGATCGACCGGAATTGTTCGTCGGCCCAGTCATAGGTCGCGTGCGTGGCGATAAGGATTCTCACTGCGCCGGCAGCAAACACCGCGGCGGGTCCCATCGTCGCTTCGCTGTCGGCCCAGATACCGCCGTCGTAGCGAAAATTGCCGTCGCTGATTCTTTCGACTGTCCCGGTCACGTCGATCGGTTCACCCCAGTGCGGGTCGAGCTTGTGTCCCAGGCTCAGGCGCAGTTCGCTACCTGTACCCGCGGCCTGACAGGCGGTGGCAGCCTCCGGATCCACCACCATCGCCAATGATGTCACGTCCAGGTTGGCGTCGATCAGGGCCCTGATCGAGGCAACGCTGTCTCCGGCCGCGCCGCCGCCTGCGCAGTCGGCCGTCTCGATCAGCAGCACCGGCCCACCGTCGATCTCCAGCCCCTTTCGGATCGCGGCATCGGGACTCATTACCGGCTGCTCGAGCACCTCACGGCTTTGCCAGTAGCGCTCGGCAATGTCCGTTGACAGCTCGACGGCCAGGTCCATGTCATTGTCGGTGATCACCAACCCGCCGCCACCCATTCCGGCGAAATCCAGATACGGATGAACCATGAACAGGCTCGTCGACAACACGCCTTCGCGCTCTTCAAAAGACTTCGTGCGGCGCATCAGGTTTGGAAAGGCGCCGTCGCCCTCGGTCTGCCCACGGCAAGCGCCGACCAGCACCGGCACCTTTGCCACCGCCATCGTCGGTTGCCATTTGCCATCGGCGATACCCATCAGCAGGCGCGCCCCGCGCTGGCCCGTTGTGAAAGCGTCCTTGTGCGGGTATGTCTCCCATGCCACCAGTGCATCGGCATTGTGTACCATTGCCGCACTGACGTGGGCGTGAAGGTCGAGCGTCGCAACCAGCGGCAGTTCCGGGCCGATATGCCGCCGTACCGCGGCCAGCAGGTCACCCTCAAGGTCGGTCGCCGGTTCTACGACGCCGGAGCCGTGCAGTCCCAGCAGGACACCGTCGACATCTTCCGGCACCAGCGCCGCGAGTAATTCTGTGGTGAGCTGCTCGTAGCAGTCGCGGGTCACCGGCCCACTCGAGCATGTACTGGCAACCAGCAGCGGATGAATATGGGCTTCGTCGGCGTGAAGTGCCTCGAGCATGCCGCCGACAACACCCTCGCTAACGCCCAGCATTTCCTCGCCGCGCAGCAGCTCGTACTGCTCGAACCGCGCCAAGTCCGCCGGCGTGCCACCGAACTGGTTACACTCGATGAAAATTGAACCGACAGCTATGTGCATGGGCGCCCCACTGGTCATCGATTACTCCATGGTCTCATTCGGCCCGACCGGATTCAGATGCTGCGGGCCGAAGATCATATCGGAATAATGTCCGTCCGGCATCTGCATCGCATCCGAAAATCCCAGTGCCGGCCATTCCCCATCCTCGGCAACGCCAAGCTGCTCCGGGGCATCAGCCGCAACTTCGAGGCATTCGACCCGCTGGACTTTCTCGCCCAGATCACACAGCACATTCCCGACCCTGGGATGCAGATGATCAGAATATACCCTACCGCCAGGACCGGCCAAGCGGTAGGGTATAAAACAGAATTGACCTGATTTTCGCTTGCATTCCACCACGCTTCCCAGTACCGTGCAAGAGTTCCCAAAAGTAATTTCCTGTTAGTGTTTATGGCAATCATTCGAGTTCGGGGATCGCGCAGCTCTGGGGCGACCATGGCGACCCACTTGAAAGCCGGAGAAGTAACGCATGTTGGACATTTCAAACCTGAAGTTGGAACTCGAGGAGGCTGGAGCCTTCGAGAAGTGTGAAGCCCGCACCTGGGTCAAGGTCGTTTTCCTGCTCAGCGGTTTCGGTCTCCTGACCTGGGGCGCAGCTGTTCTGCCCCTCGCTGCGACGGCACTGCTCCTCCTCGTGAGCCTGCTCTTCCTCGTACCCGCCGTGATGCTCGGGCATGAAGGCGGACATGGGTCCATTTCCAACAGCGACTTCCGGAACAGCCTTGCGCTGTACCTGTTGTTCCCCGTCATGGCTGGGAAGGGCGCGCAATACTGGCGGCACAAGCACAACGTCGGCCATCACGAGCACCCCAACATCATGGACTCGGACCCCGATCTGAATCTCTGGCCGATGGCGTCCAATGCCACGGCGTATCGCAAATCCCCGAAGATCCAGCAGTGGTTCCAGCGCAACCTCCAGGGGTGGGCGCTCTGGCCGCTCACCCTCGGCCTTGTCTGGTCCATGCGCTACGAGAGCTTCGCCCACCTTGCGCGAGATGCGTGGCACGGACGGATCACTCGCGGCTGGTGGGTGGATGTCTTCTCTCTCTTTCTGCATTACGTAGTGTGGGTGGTCATCCCCATCTACTTCCTGGGGCCCCTCTCCATCGCCTACTACGTCGTAGTCTGGTCCCTGGTGGGCCCGATCATCGCTACCATATTCGGGCCGGCACACATGAATCTCCCGATCGGAACTCAGGCGCCCGCGGACAACCTGCGACTTCAACTCCTGGTCACCCGGAACATCAACCTGCCGGGCATCCTTCCCTACATGTACATCGGGCTTGGAAACCAGATCGAACACCATCTGTTCCCGAAGATCCCCCATCAGCGCATGCACATCGCGATCCCGATCGTGCAGCGCTGGGCCGCCGCCAACGACGTCCCCTACCAGACCATCGACTGGGCCACAGGCTGGTTGGACATGACGCGATATATCCGGGACGCCTGGCAGTTGGAAACGGTGGTGCTCGAGCCCGCGTCCTCCCCGGTGACGATCAATCGCGCCGAACCCGACAATGAGATCGCCGAGGCTGACGAAGCAGAGCAGCGGATCACTACCGGGGCCGTCTGAAGATCAGGTGCACCAGCCCAGGGTGCGAGTAGGCGCTGCCGATGTGCGGGCCATCCGCGTAAACCAGCACGTGTGCTGTCACTCGCGAGTTGCACTGCCCGCCGGCGCCTCGAAAACCGCCGTCATCTGGGTGTCGATGGCACAGCTTGATGACGTTGATATGATCAATTTTCATGGCACTTGCAGTCGGGCTTGGGTATTCGTTCTCTTGTCCTAATCTACTTCGCCAATCCGATGTTCCTGATTTTTCCATCCGTTCCTTTTTCTTAATCCGTTGGAAAATCCGCCACAGGGCTTAGGATGAAAATCCGACTAACCTGCCTGCATTGAAACGAGTTTTCGCATACAGGGATCTCGATGGCACATACGCTACGAGTGATCGGCACGGACGCGACAGTCCGCTTTGCAGCCACCGAACTCAATCGATATTTACGGAAGGCCACCGGCAAGACGGTTATGGCTGCCGATTCCGCCGCGGCGACATTCACCATAGGTCTCTGCGAAACGCTTGGCATGCCCCCCCCGCGGTCTCACAGCGGTCGACGACATCGGGTTGCACGGATTGAATAGTTGTCAGGTGCAGCGCCAGTGGTTTTCGCACAGCCTGACGATGAACGTCCTGGTCGAGACGCTGTGGAACAAGAAGCGGTCGTTCAAGGCGATCGTTGACCATACCTTCAGCGATGCCTTCGGTCGCAGTAGTGCGAAGGTCGCTACGTTTTTCGTCGAGATGTCACGCCTTGCGAAGCCGTTCTTCGAATGCGTCTACATACCGAAGCTCGATGCCCGACGCCAGGCCGCCAGTCTGAGGAATATTCCGAAGATGAAAGGTGCAGTAGCTGCTATCGAGCCGCTGGCAAATCGGCAGGTGACGACTTGACCGGCACGGTCGGGCAATCATGGAAGTACCTTGTATACTATCTCAAGATCATGAAGCCTATCTGCAGGCGTCACCGGATATCAAGGAGAAATTCGACATCGTGTTCGACTATCTGCATCGCCATGAATCTATCCTGCACCCGGTGCTCGACGTCGAAATGGTGCCGTGCGTGATCGGCAGGAGGCTCTTCCAAGCGCAGCGGGTAGCAACGAACTCGGAAGAGTGAAAAGGGAAACCCGTCACCGTCACCTACTCAACTGAAACCCGAAACTTGCAACCTCTGTCATTGCCATGAACACTCCCCACGACGATCAATGGCTGCAATTGCGCAGTCACGACAAGGACTTTTCCGCGACCTTCGACACGCCGTTCCCCGTCGGCGTCGAATACTATCGCCCGCCGGTACCACCGCCCGAATTCTGGGACGAAGATCTGCGCCGCATCAAGGCAGCCGGCATGAGCATCGTGCGTACGTGGTACCAGTGGAACTGGGTCGAGACGATGCCCAACGAGTACGAATTCGATGACCTCGACCTGTTTTTTGACACCGCTGCCAAGCACGGCCTCAAGGTCTGGGCGGATTCGACGCTCGGGACGCACATGGCCTGTCCCGCCTGGATGCTGCGTGAGCACCCGGACATGCGGGCGGTCTGGCGCGACGGCAGTGTCCAGCAGGACTGTGCCGGCGAGTGGTCGCCGCAGGGAACGATGACCCACAATTTCGATCACCCGATGTGGCGCGTTTACTCCGAGCGCTATCTGCGCCAGTTCATTCCGCGCTACAAGGACCACGAGGCCATGGGCATTTGGGGTACCTGGGACGGTATCAGTGCTGCTGCTGCGTGGGCGGGGGGCGGCGGCGGGTACCCGGCGTACAACGACTACACCATCGCCAAGTACAAGGACTGGCTGTACAAGCGCTACACGCTCGACCAGCTCAACGAGCGACTCCTGCGCCGCTACCGGTCCTGGGAAGACGTCGACGCACCGCGCAGCAAGGAGGCCCTGGTTGAGTACGGGTTGTGGGAGCAGTTCCAAAACGAAAACATGGCGGATCACCTCGGCTGGATGGCCGATCTGATCGACCGCCTCGACGGCAAACACGAGCAGCGCTCGCACGGCGGATCGTATCCGGATGTGCGCCACGAGACGATCAGTCCGGTCATCGACAGCTGGGGCCTGTCGCATCATTCTGCCGATCATCTGACCACTGACGAGCCGTACAGCATCGCCAACCAGGCGTACGGCTTCCAATGGTGCCGCGCTGTCGGCCGCAACAACCGCTGGTGGAACGAAGAGATCTATGGCAGCTTCGTCGGTGGCTTGAACCCGCGTGAGAAAATGACCACCGGTGAAGAGTCATCGATCTGCGTCTGGCTGACGCTGATCGAGGGTGGTGCCGGTGCCATGTTCTGGCAGTATCGTCCGGAGTACATGACCTTCGAGGCGCCGGGCCTCAACCTTGCGGCGCTCGACGGTGAGCCGACCGAGCGGTTCGTCGCGGCAACAAAGGCGATCGCCGACATCCACAAGATAGAAGACCACCTGCCGGTGACGATCCCGCGCGCTGATATGGCAATCGGCTACAGCGGGGCGAGCCACCGATTGTTCGACTGCAACGGGGTCTCGAACGCTTTCGTTCGCCGGCATCGCGCCATGTTCCGGACGTTGTGGACTCATAATGTCGCGGTCGATATGGTGACGCCGAAGATGGACTGGTCCAGCCACGATCTTATCTACCTGCCAAACTTTGCGGCGCTCGATGACGAGGCGCTCAGTGCCATCCGCGGCGTACTCGACCAGGCGGACGGTCCGAAGCTTGTGGCTGATGGCTATTTCGGCACATTCGCCGGGAAGGGCCACTGGAGCTACAAACCGCCCGAGGGCCTCGACGACCTGATCGACTGCCGCCTCGCCGACTTTGACGTGATCAACCAGTTCGATGTTAAGGCGGGCAGGAACGTTGTGGCGATGCCCGGCGGCGAATTCGAGTTACCGGCGGACACAGCCTACGCCATGCTTGAGCCGCGCGGGGGGATGCAGGCGATCGCCCACATCGGTGACCGGTGCGTCGGTGTCCAGTCGGCCGACGGCCGATTCATCTGGTACGGGTTCTCGCTGTCGGCGACGTCGTCGACCAATGTCTCGGGCATGCCGTACGAGCCGGGCAGCGGGCCGCTGGTGCATGATGATGTGGCGATGTCGATGCTCGGTAGCGCCGGTGTCGGTTCGTGGTTCGAGATCACCGGTGATCGGCTTATCGCATTTCGTCGCGGCTCGAAGCAGGGCGGTTCGCTACTGTTCCTGATCAATGTTGAAGACCGCATCGCGAAGACGACTGTCAAACCGCGCTGGGGCATCACGACGGCGCACGACCTGCTGAACGACCAGGCGCTGGCGCTGGCCGACGGTGCCTTCGAAGTCGAGCTGGCCTACGGCGAAGTTGGCGTCGTGCATTGCGCCGATGCGTGATCTTGTTTTGCTGAATCCGCCTCGAAAAAAACATGAGTGACGCTCTGCTTCACACGATGCCAAAAGAGCCGCGGCCCGTCAATCTCAATGTGCTTAAGTTGGTGGCTGTCGTATCGATGGTCATAGACCACGTGCACCTCATCGGGTTTGACCGCCAGTGGTCACCGGCCACAGTGATGGGCTTGGCTGCCCTTCCTCTTTTTTGCTTTCTGTTAACGTATAACTATCTGTTTCATTCTCGGAATCGAGCACGTTACATTGCGCGCTTGTGCGCATTCGTCGTCGTATCCCAATGGCCTTACCAGTGGGCGTTTCAGATACCCACCTTTCCGCTGCATCTGAATATCTTCGCGTCGCTCGCGGCGGGGCTTTTGATCATTCATTTCTTCGAGTCGCTTAGGTTCAAGGGCCATCGGGTAGCGCTCTGGGGGGTAACGATTTTTGGCCTCGTGCTCGGATATGTATCGGGTGGCGCTTACGCTAGTTTCCTGGATGGGGGATTCTCGGGCCTACTCCTGATGCCCGCACTTTTCTTCTTGTTTCAGAGGCATCGGCTGGTGAGTTTGTCGGGGGCTGTGCTGGTGGCTTTTGCGCTGTGGATTTTAGATGGCTCCAATTGCGGCTGGTCGATTGGCACCGTGGCTTTCGCCTACTATCTCTCTGGCTTCATTTCATTGGAGTTCGGGTGGATGCGCCGTGCCAAGTGGTTTTTCTACGTTTTCTATCCGGCGCACTTGGTGCTGGTCCGCACAGCGTTTTTGTGGTTGCGTTAAGCAGTCCACACAACCTTCTGTAGGGCGTTGCCGGGAGTAACCCGGTGCCTTGGAAGCGGAACTGGTCTACGGCGAAGCTGGCGTTGTATATTGCACCGATGCGTGAGCAACTGGAAGGCAATCTTCAGGGCAGTGAAGCCGACGCTGTGTTCTCGATCTTCAGCAGTGTGAACGGATAAATAATCGTCACGTATATCGTCCCGTCCCGCGTCACGATCATTGCCAGGTGATTGTACAGCGGCGTGAGCGTGTCGTCCGGCAGTTTGTGGTAACCATAATAGGGTGGATGATCATCGTTCGTTGCCGGGTGCCCGTGTTTGGTGCCGGGTGACTTGAAGTAGAAGTCCGGATTATTCACCGCCAGCACACCGAGGTCGTCGACCTTCGAACTGGCTGGATCAAACCGTACGAGATGGTGCAGGTAATAAGCGCCGAACCCGGTCTCGTTGTCGGCCCGGATAACCATGTAGACGCGCCCGTCTGGAGCGACGCTGAGCGCACAACGGGAATCGAAGTTCTTGCCGGTGAGCATCGGCCCGTGGCTCACCGCTTTTACCACCGGTCCCTCGCTGTGCAGATCGATGGCGTACAGCGTGGGGTCTGTCATCTGGATCAGGTACGCGGTCCTGCCGTCGTTTCCGAGATTCCAGTTTGGTACCCAGGCGAACTTGGTGCCGGGCTCCAGTTTTCTGCCGTCCACCTCGATCGGCCGCACGGTGAGCTTGCCTGTGTCGGGATCGTACTGTGCCAGTTCGAAGTCGTTGGTGATGGCGCCGGCGCGGCCGCGGTTATCGATCAGCGTCGTGGAAAAGGAGGAAAGGATCGGGCCGAGTTCGCTGTACTTTCTGGTTTTTATGTCGTACAGCATCCACGGCTTCTCGGCATTTAGGGGCACGACATAGATGATGCCGCGCCCCTCGTCTGCGACGACATCGATGACGCCCTGTCCCGGGTACGGCATACCGAGGCTCTCCGCGGTATCCGTCCGTGGATCGTAGGTCATGACGTAGCCGCCGGGATAGGTGGTCGGGTCGTCCGCCTTCGGCGACTCCATGCTGCACACGTAGATCTTGCCGGAGCGGCCGACGAAGTTGCGGCTGTGAATCTTCGACTGCGCTTCGTTGTAGCTCCCGGGATCGAGGCCGCACACCTTATTGGTGTCGATCACGATCCGCTGCTTCTCCGTCGTGGGATCGAATTCCACGAGATAGGAATTGATGCCGTACTCCGCGGTCCCGACATAAATCCTGCCATCCAGCCCTTCACATAGCGAGAAGTAACCGGATTCGTTGTTGTGTGTCTCGGGCAGCACATGATAGGCTGTGCCCCAGACATATGGGAAAGGCGCTTTTGGTGGAGCGTCGGCGCACGTGATCGAAGCGAAAAGCAGGAGGATGAATGCGAATCCCGCCCGGCACCGGGATCGGACGTCGAACCTCGAACGCCCATGGGTAGCTTTCATGGGACAAGGCATCTCTGTCATTTCGGTCTCCTCATTAGGCCCAATCGACCAGGGCGGATCGGCAATTATTTGGTTGCGGGTTATTTGTCCTGCCTTTGTTCCGCCTCCATCTCCTCGCGCTCTTCCTCATTGACTTTGGCGCGTTCGGCGCGCTCGTCATAGATCGCCTTGTATGCACCGTTGAGCGAGAGGGACCGCAGCCACGGTGCCATGTCAGGTGTTGCCGGGTCGATTTCAGTCACCCACTGATCGCGCCACGCATTACACACTAGCGCTAGCCGGGGGATGCGGTTGCTGCTGTGCGAGTCGCTGCCGGCGTGAAACAGGAGGTGATGCACGAACATCACGTCCCCTGCTTTGCCGACAAATTCGTACGGGGCCGGCAGATTGCGTTTCAGTTCATCGAAGTACTCGGACGGTTGTTGCATGGTCGGCTCCGCAATCAGTTGCTTCTGAATGTCACGATGCGTTCCCGGCCAGACAATAGTATTGCCGCTGAACGGTTCCGTATCCGCCAGTAACACGAACAGCGCGAAACCCCGGAAGAAAATCGGTACGTGCTGATTGCCGAAGTCGATGTGTCCCCCATCGTCAAACCGTGCTTCAGCCTCGGGGTCGTATGGCTTGACGAAGAAAAAGTACCGCTTCCGTCCGTTCCAATGCTCGTGTCCCCCGTGCATCGTGGCGATCGCGTCCATGAAGGCGCGCTGCTCGTACACCTTGTCCAGGACGGGATCCGTTTTGCCGGCAAACTTCTCGTGGAATACGCCTGGCTTCTCGGCCGTCCACTGATCGAGCGGCCGGGGATCGTCCACCAGCACCTTGATACGTTCGACTGCTTCATTGCAGAATTCCGGATCGACCAAACCCTTTGCAACCCCAAACCCGTGTTCGACGAAGTGGTCGGTCCAATGCAATGATTCGTCGTAGTTAGTTTTCATGTCAACCTATGACAGCTTCGGGGAGTGTTCAGTGATCGGTGTTGCGTTCTCGCTGTACGGATCGTTTTTTTCGGTCTGAAGACCGAAGCTGCACCGTCCGGCAGTCAAGCCGGATCGGGCTGCATAAAAAGCCAAGCTGAACACGGAACACCAAGCCTCTCAGGGTGCATTCCTTTGTTCCGCCTCGATCTCGTCGCGCACCTCTTTACTGACTTTGGCGCGTTCGGCGCGCTCGTCGTAGATCGTCTTGTAGGCGCCGTTGAGCGACAGGGAGCGCAGCCACGGGGCCAGGTCAGGCGTGGCCGGATCGATTTCCGTCAGCCATTGATCGCGCCACGCATCACACACTAACGCAATGCGCGGAATGCGGTTGGCGCTGTGCGAGTCGCTGCCGGAGTGAAACAGCAGGTGATGCGTGAACATCACGTCCCCTGCTTCGCCGACGAATTCGTAAAGCCCCGACTGATGACGTTGCATTTCATCGAGGTATTCGGACGGTTGTTGCATGGTCGGGTCTGCGATCAGCTGCTTCTGAATGCTGCGGTGGCTGCCCGGCCACGCGATGGTGTTGCCGCTGCACGGTTCGTTGTCCGCCAGCAGGATAAACATCGCAAATCCGCGGTAAAAGATTGGAATATGCTGCTTGCCGAAATCGATATGGCCATTGACGCCCTCCCGTGTCGTGACGTCGGGTTCGTACGGTTTCACGAAGAAATAAAACGTCTCCCGCCGGTTCCAGTGCTCTGGGCCACCGTGCATCGTCGCGATTGCATCCAACAGTCGGGGTTGTTCGTAAATCTTGCGGAGGACGGGATCGGATTGCCCGCGAAACTCCTCGTGGAAAATGCCGGGTTTCTCGGTCGTCCACTGTTCGAGCGGGCGGGGATCGTCGACCAAGACCTTGATGCGTTCGACCGCCTCCTCGCAGAACGCCGGATCGACCAGGCCCTTCGCGATGCCGAACCCGTGTTCGACGAAGTGATCGGTCCAATCCAGTTCAGGGTCTATCTGAAATGTCATTTCAGCCTTTGCCACCCCATTTCCTCCGTTCCTGTTTCCGGATCAACTTACTCACATTCAGCACACGCGTCGCAGATTGTCATGCGGACACGAGCATAGGAGGCGTTGTGGTACTTGTCCAAGAGTCGACGAGCCTGAATCGCAGACCTATGGCTGCGCCAGGTCCTGGCCGACTATGACGTCTTGGTAATAGGATTGAGAGTAGACAAACGCATCTTTTCCACCGATATAGGACCATTTTACTCTGCCATCGGACAACGCGACGTTGACACCCTCCGCGTAGACTCCGCTGGAGTTCGTGTGATTGCTTTGCACGTCATTCATCGTGTAACCGGAGCCACCGTATCTGTAAAACCGATGTGACCAGGACCAAGGGCCTCCTGCCCAGTCTATGTCTCCTTTCTGGAAAGCGCGATCGACGAACATCACCTGGTTGGTGCTATCGCTGTCGTTTCGCCGGACGGCTGGGCCACGGCCTTCATTAATGCGTCCCCCGAAACGATTGCCGGCCCTGCTCCAGCCGTGGTAATTTCCCCCTGACGACGAGCACGGCGGTCCAGGTGCGCATTCGGCACCCCGATTCTGATGACCAGCCTGTATGTAGTAGTCCGTACTGCTCCAGTATACGGCGCCAACCAACGGCCAGGTCGAGCTGCGTCGGTGTTTTTTGTTCTCCAGGCTTGGGCAGAACAACAGGTCCTGATCGATCTCGTCACTGACGCGCTGTGTCAGCTCTTGTGCCCAAGCCGGATAGGAACCCGACTGCCAGCCGATCATTGACGTATAATGGCTCTCCCCCTCCAGGAAGACGATGCCAGGATAGTACTGGTCGTGGTCGTTTGCCGAGAGTTGGTAGCCGCCGTACCACTGCTTGAGGTTACTCATGCATTGTGTGCGTCTGGCGATTTCTTTTGAGCGGCTCAAGGCCGGCAGCAGCAGAGAGATCAGGATGGCGATGATGACGATCACCACGAGCAGCTCGATCAGCGTGAAGAGCAGTTTGAAGGGGTGATGCCGAAGCCGATGCTGAAACCGGGAGATTTGCCGAATCCCAAGTTGGGTGGATTTCGAGACGTTTCGCTTAGGCATCGTAGTTTCGATGATTTCACTCGCATTTGGTAAGGGAACAGGCAGGGACGTAGCTATAACAATTGCAACCACAATTACCAACTATAGGTTTATCTGTAGCAGGATTCAAATGTTTTAAGGAGTGTCGGAGGCAACTAAACTGAAAGTAAACTGCAGAAAACGAAGCTACTCGCGTCTGCTGCTTGCGTTGGTGGTTACCATGGCGTTGGTGTTTTGGTTGATAGACTGCAACCGGGGACCAGCGGGGCCAGGTGCAGAGACCGCATCCGGCATTCGCCATGTCATCCTGATCAGTATCGACACCTGCCGTGCCGACTATTTGTCGTGTTACGGTTACGAACGGGAAACCACACCCAACATCGATGCGCTCGCCGCTGCGGGCTGCCTGTTCGAGAACGTCGTCAGCCCGGTGCCGCAGACGTTGCCGGCGCACAGTTCAATGCTGACCGGCACGATCCCGCTGTACCACGGGGTTCATGACAACAAAGACTATCGGCTGGACGGCGCGCAAAAAACAATCGCGGAGATCCTGAAAGACAATGGCTTTGTCACTGGTGCTGCCATTAGCGCGTTTGTTTTAGAGGCCAGTCTGGGACTGGCCCAGGGGTTTCAGACGTATTACGACGACTTCGAGGCGGCGTGCGAAGGCGCCACAGTGTGGGAGCGGCCGGCCGACGAAGCTACGGGAGTTGCTATTGATTGGCTCGAGCAGCATAAAAACGATCGGGGCTTTTTTTTCCTGCACTACTACGATCCACATAAGCCCTATCAGCCACCCGAGCCGTTTGCCAGCCGCTACGCCGACAACCTGTATGCCGGTGAGATTGCCTATACCGACCATTGTATAGGGCGGGTCATCGACAAGCTCAAGGCACTTGGGATCTATGAATCGTCGCTCATCATCATTACTGCTGACCACGGCGAGATGCTGGGCGAGCATGGTGAGGGTACCCATACTTATTTCATCTACGAGTCAGCGATCAAGGTGCCGCTTATTATTAAAACGCCGAGCAACAGAGAACCGCGCCGAGTTTCCTCCATCGCTGGCATCGTGGACATCGTCCCGACAATTTGCGGCCAGCTCGACATCGATGTTCCGCAGCATGTCCAGGGCCTCGACCTGACACCACAGCTCGAGGGGGAATCCGCCCCCCAAAAACCGCGTCAACTGTTTTGCGAAAGCCTGTGGGCAACGAAGTACCAAGCCAATTCCCTGCTCGGCGTAGTGACTGATCGGTTCAAATACATCCAGACGACCCGGCCGGAGCTCTACAATCTCATCAAGGACCCGGCCGAACAACACAATCTGATTGCCGATCACCCGGAACAGGCCAAATTTCTTCAAGCGGCTCTGGCGCAGATGATCGATGCCGCTGCGCAGGCTGCCACCGACGGTCGAACCGAGTTCGACACGGAGACGAGGCGTCGCATTGAAAGTCTTGGATATATAGGTGGGCCGATCGAGGAGGAATTTAGCTTCGACCAGTCGAAGGCAGATCCCAAAGATCTCATCGCGTACCACGAACTGGCAGAGGCGGTCCCGTTCGCCTACGAGGCCGGGGAGTATGACAAGGTGCTGCAGATCTGCGAGGAACAGATCCGGTTGCAACCGGATCTGCCGTTTCCGTGGGGGCCGATCGGCAAGGTTGCACTGACCCGGGGTGAACTCGACAAGGCGATTGGATGTTTTTCCCGGATCCTCGAACTCGATCCGAATCACTCGGCGTCTTATGATGCCAGGGGCGACGTTTATGCGCAGCAGGGGCGGCATGAGCTTGCGATACGCGACTATTCCGAAGCGATCGAGCTGATCCCGCAACCGTCGTTTTTCAACAAGCGCGGCCAGGCGCTGATGGGCCTGGGCAAGTTCGACCGGGCGATCCCGGATTTCCACCGGGCGCTGCAGCTCGATGATGAATATGCCAGTGCCTGGAATAATCGCGGCCTGGCCTATATGCGCCGAGGTGCAATGGTTCGTTCGACCGTGCACGTGCCGCAGGCACTAAGCGACTTCAGTCGAGCGATTAGGCTGGAGCCGGCGAACAGCGCAGCCTGGTATAATCGCGGTTTGCTTCACGCCAACTTCGGTGAGGACGGGCTGGCCATTGGCGATCTCCGCAAAGTCATCGAGTTGACACCGGACAATGCGGTACCGTATGCGGATCTCGCCCGCATCTTGATGCGGCAGGGGAAGGCGGCGGAAGGCGTGGCGTCGTACCGGCAGGCACTGCAGCGTCGAGCGGAGTGGACGCAGGTGATGAACGAGCTTGCCTGGTGCCTGGCGACATCTACCGACCAGTCGTTGCGCGACGGCGCCGAGGCGGTACGCCTGGCCGAGCGCGCTTCGGCGCTGGTCGAACACAAGCACCCGGTTATTCGCGATACCCTGGGGGCCGCCTACGCGGAGGCCGGAGAGTTTGCCAAGGCCGTGGAGACCGCGGAGAGCGTGCTGCAGATGGCAGTTGCAGCAGGCGAGACGGAAGTGGCGGCGGATATCCGCAAGCGGCTCGATCTGTACAAGGCTGGCAAGCCCTATCGGGTGCCGTGATGTATTGACCGGGGGAGGGTGCCTCCCAGGAGTCTCGGAGCACGAGGATGCGGCGTTCCCAGGGGTAACTGCGTAGCACTTGGCCGCCGCGATTGCCGGTCAACTGTCCGTCTCCAGCGCGACGATGCCGTTGACTATGACGTGCGTCATGCCGGTGGCGACGTGGTCATCGACGAGGTCGCCGCGACGCAGGCGATCGAAGAGCAGATTGCCGAATCTCTTGGCCTCAAAACCATTCCTGCTCGTCTATGCGGCCGGGTGCAGCGCAGCGGATTCCGACTATGACGTTGTGCATGCCGTGGCCGAGGGCATTGTGAAAAGGCCGGCGCCACATGCGCGGGGAGGGGGGTGCCCGGCGACTGCCGGGCTGCCATGCGGCGCTACTGTGGCTTTTTGTCGAGCTCGTCGAGATCGAGCAGGTCGTCGAAGTATTCCAGGTACTCTGAGTCATCGACTGCGTCCTTGTCCAGCGGTTCATCGAGGTCGCCGAGATCCTCGATTTCGAGCAGCTTGTCGAGATCGTCCTCCGGCAAGGGCGCCTGAACCGAGCTGTCGTCCAGGACCCAGGTGCTGAGTGAGGGGCAGTAGGTGATCACCGCGAGCATCACTAGCAGCAGCAGGATAAAGGGGATGCAGGCCCAATACAGTTTGAGGATCGGTTTATTGAATCGCACTGTCGCAATAAAGAGATTCATGCCGACTGGCGGTGTGGCGTAACCGATGCCTAAATTCGTCAGGAAAATGATGCCCAGATGTACCGGGTGGATTCCGTAATGCGCCGCGATCGGTAGAATCAGCGGCACGATGAGAACGACGGCGGCGTAGATGTCGATCATGCAGCCGACGATCAGCAGGAAGAGATTGAGGCAGAGGAGGAAGGCGATTTTGCTTTCCATGTACGGCTTGATCCTGGCGAACATCTCCTTTGGAATTTCGGCGTCGATGATGGCATTGTTCACAGCCAGCGTGGTTCCCAGAATAATCAGGATGCCGCCGATCAGCACCATGCTTTCGCGGGCGATGGCGCCGATCTTGCCCCACTTGATGTCGCGCTGGATGATGACCTCGACGATGAAGATGTACGCAGTCGCAATCACTGCCGCTTCGCTGACGATAAACACGCCGCGATAGATGCCGATGATCAGAAATATCGGCAAGGGGATTTCCCACTTTGCCTCCCACAGTGCGCCACCCAGTTCCCGCCATGAGAATGCCTGGCGCGGCACCTTGCATTGGATACCGCGAACGGCGGCGTATACCGATAGGGTCGCGATGATCAGCAGGCCGGGGATCAGTCCGGCCTTGAACAGGTCATCGGTGCTGACACCTGAAACGACGCCGTAGAGAATGATCGGCAGGCTCGGCGCGAACAGCACGCCGAGGCTGCCGCCGGCGGTAATTGTCCCGAGGCTGAAGTTCTCTGGGTACCCTTGTTTGAGCAGCGCTGGCAGCAGCAGTCCGCCGAGGGCGACGATGGTGACGCCCGAGGCGCCGGTGAGCGCCGTGAGGAAGGTGCAGCCGACGATTGCGACGATTGCCAGGCCGCCGGGCAATCCGCCGAGTACCGCGTTCGACAACCGTACCAGTCGGTTTGGCGCACCGCTGTAGGCCAGCAGATAGCCGCCAAAGGCGAACAGCGGCAGGGCCTCCAGCAACTGCATCTTTGCCAGGCTGTTGATGCTGATGACGATGCTGCCGAACGGCACTTCACCCTGTCCGAGTGCGACCGAGAGCAGCAGGGCTGAGACCACCATGACCACGAACAGCGGTACTGTGCCGAGCGCCAGGATGACGGAAACGATAGCGCTCATGCCGCGGGTCCCTCCTGATCTTTCGGCTGACGCCGGACGAAGCTGGAGATGACGTCCTCGTAGGTGCTTGCAATGAAGCGGAGGGTCAGGATCAGAAAGCCGACGGGAAGCACCACACTGAGAATCCATAGAGGAATACCGAAATGCCAGGATACCGCCGAGTTGAACTCCAGTTCGCTCTGAACGAAGCGCACGCAGAGAACGAAGAGGAATCCGCAGGCGGCGGTGGAGATCAACCCGGTGAGGGCGCTCAACCGGAACTTGTTGCGCGCGCTCAGCAGGTGGCTGACTGCGTCGATGACTATGTGCTTGCGATCGCGAGTTGCGGCGCTGGCACCGAAGAGGGCGATCCACAGGACCAACTGCCTGGAGACGTCGATCGACCAGGTGATAGAGCCGAGGTCAAAGCGTCGCGCGATAATCGGTGCGACGCCGACGCCAACGAGGGCGAGGAGGATGGCGACGAAAAAGCACTCTTCTGTGCGTCGTATCAGACGTGCGAACCGACCCTCATGGTGCGGAGGTGCGAGGGGATCGTCATCGGGTTGAACGGGTTCGCCACTCACGCTGTACCTTACTGTTCAGGTTACACTCGGGCTCGTGGCTGAAAAGCTAACCGCGGCCGGCGAACTGTAACACTGAACTTGGCATCCGGCTCACTTGCCGGCGGTCTTTTCTCGATAATCGGTGGCGGCCTTGAGGATTCGCTCGAGGAAACTTTTGGAAAAAGCCTTGCCGGCCAGCCGCTGCGCGACCTGATCGCTGGCATCGATGACGATTTGGGCTAACTCCTCGTTAACCTGGATCGTTTTCATGCCGCGGTGTTCGAGAACTTCAATAGCTTTGTCGTTGGTCTTGAGGACAGCTTTGTTGAGGCGCGCGATTTCGAGCTCGACGATCCGCTGCACCTTTTTTCGCGTTTTCCCGGGCAGGGTGTTCCAGCGTTCGAGGTCCACCAGCAGGACACCCATGGTGGGAATGATTTCGCGCGACAAGCGAAAGGACAGTTTATCGTGCCACTGCATAGCGATCACGGCGGTAGGTGGCGAAAAGACCAGGCGAATCATCCCTGAATTGAGGGCTGGCAGCACTTCACCGACGCTGGCGGAAACAGGTGATACGCCGAGTACGTCGAACAGTTCGCTGCTCATGACGTCTCCCTGGATGAGCCAGGGCTTGGACGATTTCAGGTCGTCTATGCTATGGATCGGGTCGCGGCTGAAGGCGAAAGCATAACCGAGCTGCGGGTACGACAGGACCTGATAGCCTTTCTCTGCACAGGCCTGGGAAATCTCCGGGCCGACCTCGTCGAGGACATACTCGAACTCTTCCTGGCTCTCGAACAGCGCCGGCAGTGTCAGCGCCAGAGCATCCGGATTGATGATCGACAGGCCCTGGCCGATGAAGCCGGCGCCGTGCAATTGCTTCACGCGTATCTTCCTTAGTACGGTTTGCTCATCACCCTGTACGCCGCCATGGAAAATCTTAAATTCAACCTCACCGTCGGTGACAGTGGAGACGTTTTTGGCGATCTTGATCAGGGCCTTGCCCCAAATACTGCGTTCCGGTGCCTGGCTGGATATTTTGAAGACTTTCTGGGCAGCGCCGATCTGGGTGCCGCCAAGAAACAGGATGCAGCAGAGGAACGGAATCAAGCGATTGTGCGGCATGTGACCTCCGAAAGGGTAGTATGCATGATTTCTGGAAAATGAAATGCGAAGGGGAGTTTGTCTACAGTCCCGGTAATATTAGTCGTCTGAAGCAAAACTTTTATTCACTGCCTCGGCGCCATCTGGTGGTGTCTGACAGGTCAGAAATAATCGTCTTGATTGAGCAGCAGCATTTTGGCGCGCTGCAATGCCAGCGCGTTCGCCAGCCGGTTGTTGGGCGCGACGGTGACGTCGAATTTGAGAATGTCCTCAAGCTGTTCGGAGAAGAAATCGCGGTCGAGTGTGGCTTTGCCGATGAACTCGGCATACAGCAGGCGGGCGGTCAGGTCATTGCCGCCGCCCAGCTCGATGGCGCGGTTGAAGTGGTGCCGGCTCTTAGCCAGATCCTGGCCGGCGCCGGCGGGTTGGATCGCGTAGTAAATGCCGAAGGTGAGGTGGGCGCTGCCGTTGCCGTAGCCTTCATCGAGCTCGAGGATTCGTTCCATCAGGTCGAGGGCCCGTGGCAGGTCGGCCAGTGCCTCGATCGAATCCGGTTTGGCAATGATCCAACCGAGCCACGCGGTGCCGGCGACATAGAGGTCGGGCACGTCCTCTGCCGAACAGGTGCGAAGGGCAAGTTCGAACGCGTCACCGCTGCTGCGCAGGGTTGCCGCCAGGTGCTTGTGACGCTGCAGCAACCGCATGCCGTAGTGATGAGCGCGATCGTATAGTCTGGCGGCGCGATCTTCGTCTTTGGGGTCGGCCAGAAAGGCCTGAGCGTAAGCGACATAAGACGTGGCGGCTGCCCGCAGTAGTTCCGGATTCTCCGGGTAGGCCTCGATCAATCCGTCGAGCAGCAGGATAAAAGCCGGCAGGCCCTGCCGGACCAACTCGGGGTCGGCCTGAGCCTGCACGGAGGTGAGCAGGTGTGCCATGGTATCGGTTCCGGAAGAGACCAGGGCGCGTCTGGCGATGCCACAGCCGGTCGCCGTGACCAGCGCCACGGTCAGGATCGGGACTAGGACCAAGGACCAGCGCTCGGTTGCCAACCAGCGGCGAGTGTTCACCGTATCTTTTGCATGGGGCAGAGTCATATATCAGTCCGTCAAGCCGATGTTCCAGTATATCTTGCCGAGGAAATCTTCCCAGGACTTCGGTACGTTCGACTGCGTCGTACGCTTGAGCTGCGACCAGTTCGGTTCAAACGGCTGGCGCACCAGTCGCATGCGTGCTTCCGCCGGCGTCCGGTTGCGCTTGCGATGGTTGCACGGGATACACGACAACACAACATTCTTCCACGATGTCGCACCGCCGCGTGAGAGCGGCATGACATGGTCGATGTTGAGTTCCCTGGCTTTGAAGCGCCGGCAGCAGTACTGGCAGGTGTAATTGTCCCGGTCGAAAACGTTGCGGCGTGAAAACTTCACCTTCCTGTGCTGATAATCGGCGTAATCCTTGAGGATGATGATCTCCGGAACGACCAGGTGGAAGTTTGGGCATGTGACGACACGCTCGGTCGAGACTACGGCCAGACCGGCGGCGTCGCGCCATGTCTCGATCCACGACTCGAAGTCGTACATCGCGTAATTCTCGTCAATGATCCGTGCCTTGCCCTGGTATACCTTGCATATAGCTGCCAGTGCAGTCACGATATTGACCGCCTGCCAGTGCTTGTTGAGCACCAGAACGCGTTGTGTCAATGCCGATGTCATTTCCTGCCTTCCTTCTTCTGTCGCCCAGCGAGTTGCAGTATAAACAAAAAACCCCTGAGGCCGAAGTCCCAGAGGCTGTTCCAGTCGAATTGACGCGTTATTTGTTTACACGACACCACGCCGCGACACCTGGTTCGCCACAATTGGGCGATCGATGTTCCCGAAATATGATTCAAATTGTTTTGATTCGCAGTCACAGTTTTTTTGATTTTCAAGTTTACTTACCATAGCGACAATAGTCAGGCCTTTCAATTTGTCACCGTTCGAATTTTCGTTAATCACCTATGAATACAGGAATTGCATCACATGCAGGCGCCTCCGATGATGGCGTCCGGAAACGCCTTGTTTCTTGTCCTTTCGATGAGAGCTTCTGCAAAAAAATAATCACATTTTCCATTGCAGTAGACGGCTGACTCGTTAGATTCAATTGCCATGTCCAGTGATGATTTATTGAAAATCCGCAACCTCAACCTCGACCGGCCCCTCGCTGTATTCGATCTCGAATCTACCGGTATAGCGGTCGAGTACGACCGCATCGTCTCCATCTGCGTCGCCAAAATTCTGCCGGACGGCGGCATGGAGGTCAAGAGCCGGCTGGTTAACCCGCAGATTCCGATACCCCCCGAAAGCACCGAGATCCATGGCATCACCGACGACGATGTCGCGGACCAGCCGTCTTTCCGGCAGATTGCCCGTAGCCTCAGTGCCTACTTCGACGACTGTGACCTGGCCGGGTTCAATATCATCTACTTCGATATCCCGCTGTTGATGAGCGAATTCAACCGGGCCCAGTTGCCTTTTGATATGAGCGGCCGCCGCGTGCTCGACGCGTTCCAGGTCTTCCGCCGCCGCGAGCCGCGGACGCTCACAGCCGCGATGCGCCACTACTGCAACGCTGAGCTCGAAGAAGCACACAACTGCGAAGCCGATGTGCTTGCCACGATCAAGGTGCTCGAGGCCCAGCTACATCGCTATGAGGACCTGCCGAAGTCGATCGTTGAACTGGATGCCAAGTTCAATCCGCGGACCAATTCTTTCGTTGACTGGGACGGTAAACTGCGCTGGGAAAAAGACCGGATCGTTATTGGATTCGGTCAGAAGCGTGGTACAGCTTTGAACCTCCTGGTGCAGGAGGACCCGTCCTATCTCGAGTGGATCCTTGGCGGTGACTTCAGCTCCGAAGTCAAGACAATCGTTGCCAATGCGCTCAACGGCGAATACCCGCCCCCCCCCGGCGGCGCGGAGTCCGAACCCGCGGCCGCGCCGGAACAACTTCCTCCACCGCATCCGTAGGCACTGTCAGCGTCGCGGTCCCAGCCAGCTTGCATGTTGTCGGGCGTAACCCCTTGGCGTAGTTCCCACTTACTCCACCGGCAGCGACTCGATCCCTTGCGCTTCCATCAGACGGTGTAGAGCCAGAAACGCCTGCAGGCTGTGCTGCACGTAGTCGATCCGTACGCTGTAGCTCTCCAGGTGTTTGCGGACACCGCCGAGGCAGCGATTCGGCAGCTGTGCGTACATCGCATTTTCCGGGCGGAACTGATTCTGCATCTGGAAATGTACGGCCCGCACAATGACCGGCAGCATTGCGTCGGCCTCTGCCTCGAGACCGTGATCGCGGAATAACGGATAAGCCGCCAGCAACCCCTCCGAACGCGTCGCCGTCGGAGTTGACTGCGGCCGCTTGTTGAAGCAGCCGTTGTAGTCGGGAAACTCCGAGTCCACCAGTTGATGATGGACAATAGTTTCGGTGATGCGCCGGGCGTGCTCGAGATACAGTGGCTTCGGGCGCTGCCGGTAGAGTTCGTTGATCCCGTACAACAGCCAATGGTCATGGATCAACTCCAGTGTCGCCTTTCCAGCGTCGCGTTCAGTGATCAGAAACGACGCGCTGCCTTCGGCGACGTCGAGCCATTTGTCCTGCGGGTCGATGCCGTAGATGCGCATCAACGCCAGAATCGCTTCGCCGGGATAATACTCCGACATAAACGGCAGTTCGTGACCAGTGCTCGGCCGGCGCTGGTGGATGAAACTGCCGTTGCCCCGCTGTGAACCGCGGATGTATTCGCCAAGACCGATCAGTTGCGGCTGGTAGCGATCGTTGCCGGTCACTTCGATGTGCTTGGCCAGGGCGACGGCAGCCAGCGCCACACCGCCGAGCTTGATTTTTCCCGAGTAGGCGAGGGCGATCATGCCGCTGTCGTTGTCGCCGAACGCCTGCATTTGGTCGACGAGATAGTCGGCGGCCCGTTCGGCGGCACTCAGCAGCCGTTTATCCTGGGTGGTGGCGTACAGGTCGAGCATCGACAGGATCGTGCCGGCGTGACGCACGATGTTGTACTCCCTGGCCCGGACGTGCTGCTCGCCGAGATACTTGTAGACAAAACGGCCATCGGCCAGCACGTTGACCTGAAGGTAGCGGCCGGCGCTGCGCGCTGCCGCCATAACATCGCTGCGTTTCAGTTCGCTCCACATACGATGGCCGCGATAGAGGTCGAGCAACTCGCCGTTGCAGGCGTAGCTCCGGGTCGTGAACTGCCGGACCCTGAAGCGCCGATCCAGAAAGCCCAGGCCGCGACTCCGACCACGTTTGTTCATGACGTCGCGGATCGCGATCGTCTGCAGTTTTTCATCGTCGACCAGCGATAAGCTGTACAGTTCCTCGGGCAGGAAGGCAATGCCGGTCTTGCCGGCGAAAGCCAGGCCGTGGAGGCTGGGTTCTTTGGCCAGGCTCATGCTGTTCCGCACCGGCACCTGAGCTTCGACGCGGTCGACGATGTCCAGCTTCAGCATGATCGGTTTTTTCGGTCTTCGCGCATTGAGCTGTCCCCACGCATCCAGCAGCGCTGCGCCGAGGCCTTTGCCGGCGCCGATCGCCGGCTGTGCCCGCTGCCGGCCGTTGGTCATCGACAGGAACACCAGGCGCGGTGCCTTGTCCTCGGTCACTGCAGTTGGCAGCGCACCGGGTGTTTGCTGTGCCTTGGCGGCGGTCAGCAGCGTCGCCATGGCGCTGCCGATCTCACTGCGGTCAGGTAAGGGGGCCGGCGAGATCGTGTCGAACCAGATGCCGGTGCGCGCGAACACTGTCTCGACGGGTGGGCTGTCGTCTGGCTTATCTTTCGGCTTGTCGACATCGCGGAGTGCTCTGCGCACCAGCGACGGCACCTTCATGCCTTTCTTTTCATGCTCCTTGGCGACATACAGAAAAACAGCGGTGAACACCGCCATCACGCCGACCATGATACCCACCGGCAAGATGGCTTTCGGGGTCAGCAGTCGCGATGCGAGCTGCAGCCGTTTCTGGCGCTCATCCGACAGGTCCAGGGCGATGTCGATGTTGTAGTACACCACGGAAGCGATCAGAAACAGCGCACCGGTCATCTCGAGAATTTCCTCGGCCACGACCTGTGCCGAGTACCAGGCGTCGCCGTATTCTTTGAACAGCAGGCGCAGGCCTTCGAGGAAGAACGCCAGCAACCAGCAGCCGAGACCGGCGAAAGCACCTGCCTTGGCACCGCGACTGGCATTGAAGCGGTTCGAGAAAAACAACAGCATGTATACCGCCATGAGCAGGATCGGGACGGCATAGAGCACCTGCCATTGTGTCAGGTAACGCCAGGTGCTGTCGACTTCCGCGGTTGCCTGGCGCACCTCCTTCCAGAACATGTTTTCATGCAGGATAGTGATCTCGTCCAGCGACATCCCGAGCCCTGCCAAACCAACGCCGAGCCATAGCAGCGGCATTTTGAAAACCTGTGTCTGCCTCCGGTTGATGCGGCTTTCCCAGTAGCACGCCACAAAGGCCGCACCACCGAAGATGAAGAACAGCATGCCGGAGAACCACGTCGGAAGGTTGCGTTCCTTGTCCAGGTTGAACCAGTAGACGCCGCCGGCCCGGAGATCGGCGAAGAGACAGTGCAGCAGTCCCTGCACCAGCACTGCCAGGATCAGCACTGCGAGATAGACGCGCACGGCGCGGCGTACGCTGTCGCGAGCCGTTGGGTTTATGAATTTTTCTTCGCTCATAGTGTTGCTTCGCGGGGTGAGCTCATAGTTGCGGGTCGATTGTAGATATCTGCACGACGCCTTCCTGCACTTTCGGAAACCATTTCATGACCCGCGGATCGTGCCCGGGGATTATCAGGAATGGTGTGGCCGCCTGGCTGTGGAGCTTGCGGATAGTCGCGAGGTTTTCCTGCGGATCGACGCAGACACCGATCGGCTTGTGTTGGCGGTTGTTCTCATAGAGATACGTGATGTCGCCGGCAACCACGACCTGGCCATCGACAGTTTTTATTTTGATGTACTGGGTGCCCGGCGTGTGTGCGCCGCCGAGATGCAGTTCGATACCCGGGAACAGTTCGAGATCGCCGTCAACCAGCCGCAACCGTCCCTGCTCCTGCACGTCCAGTACTTGCATCAGATCAACCCAGCGCATGCCCTTGGCGGATTGCTTCTGCGCGCTCAGCCGATCCTGCGCATGCTCGAGTTCGGTCTTCTGCAGCCAAACGTTCGCATTCGTGAAATGCTGGATAGCGCCGACATGATCCCAGTGCATGTGGGTGAGAATGACGTCTGACACCGACTCGGGTTCGATGCCGAAGTGACGCAGGCGCTCGATCGGACTGACGTAGTTGTTGATGCCCCAGCCTTTCGCGGTGTCCTTGTCGTCGAAGCCGGTGTCGATGAGGATCGTCTTGCCGCCGCCTTTGACAACCCAGAACATCCACTCGAAATGGTGCGCCTCCACTCGCGAGCCGCCAGAGAAAATCTTGTGGTCACCGTAAATCGATCGGCCGTAGCTGAGCGCAAAGATTTCGTAGCGATCTTGTGCTCCGGTCTCGATCTCCTGCCTGCTGATCCACGGTCCGGCGAAAATGGTGGCGGCGACTACGATTGCTATTGCATTGGCCGGTAACTCCAGTCCCGGTTGGTGCATCGATGCGAGTAGTAGCACGACCACCAGATACACTACGATGCCGGCAGTGAACGTCGTGTTCAGGCCGTACGACGTCGAAATGTTCATCGATAGCGGCACCGCCAGCGCACTGGCCACCGAATTGAAAGCGAACAGCATGCCGACCGATGAATCTTGGTACCGATCTTTGCCCAGGCGCAGCACGAACGGAAACGGCACGCCCATGCAGAACGCCAGCGGTGCCACTGCAACAATCACCAGGATCACTTTCGCTGCCAGTGGCAACGCCGCGGCCATCGGAAAGAGCTTCGGCAAAAACTGCTGCGCGAGCAGCATGACGAATACAGCGCCGACCGCCATGTATGCCTGCCGCGGCTTCACCCGACCGCTCCAAAGACTTCCGAGCCCGGAGAAAATCAGCAGGGTGCCGAGGATGGTCGAGAAGGTGACGACCGGCGACCCGATGAATATTTCGTAGCGTTCGATCAGCACCACTTCAATCAGAAAATATCCCAGCCCGGTCAGTCCCACCGCCAGGACGAACGGCAGAAGTTTTCGGAGTCCGCGACGGCGTCGCACCAGGAAGCCAACGAAAAACGGCAGCAGCAGCAGCGACATCAGCATGGCACGGATACAGGCTTTCCGGATATTTGGATGGCGCGGGTCGACGTCGAAATGGAATGGTCGATTGTCCGTGGTCACTCGTAGATTACGTGCCTGCAGCACCGCCGCGTCGACCTCGCCTTTCAGGAGGCGTGTGTAGTTGGTGTCGTAGCCGGCATTGGGCATGTGCAGGATTGTCGTTGTCGACCGGATCGGCCCGAGTTTACGCTTCTGTTCCCGTTCGATTTGTCGCACCCGGTCGACCTCGTCGAGCCAGCGTTTAAGATTGCTCACATCGGTCTCGGTCAGGGGCGTTTTCTTGACGACTGTCTGGATGTAGTTGTTAGTCGTCGTTCGCCATTGGAAAACGAAGAAGTGGTTTTCCGGATGCTCGATGCCGCGGTCGATCAGTGCCTGGCGGATCGTTACGATCATTTTCCATACCGGTGGTTCACGGCGCGGCCGGTTGATTGGTTCCTCGATGTTGAGGATGCCGCGGTCGGTCATGTGGTCGAAGTACGAATGGAATGCCTCGAGCGTAAACAGGTATTCCGGGCTCGGCGCGCTGCCTTCCGCTGCGCCGCGGGCGCCGTGAGCGTTCATCAGCGTCACGATGTCGAATCGTTCATCGGTCGCTTCCAGATAGCTGCGACCGTCCATGGCATGCACTTCGATGTCTTTGTAGCTGTTGCCGTTGTATGGAATCAGTTCGTTCGACTGCAGTTCGACGATGCGCGGATTGATCTCGATGCCGACGACCCGGTCGCTGAGAAACCGCGACGTCTTGGCAACGCCGTCACCCGACAAGCCGAGGATCAGGATCGACGGGTTATCCAGGTACGTGTGCGGCATCCGCGGGTCGATCTGGAACTCCTCTGGCGGGGTCGACCGCATGGTGTCGATCGTCCGGCCGTTGTTGTAGGCTTTTATCGTGTTCGAATTCGGGCCGCGCTTGACGATGTCATAGCGGCCGACAAAAGAGGAGCGCGAGTACATGACGTTTGCCTTGGGATGGAGCCGCAGCACCTTGTAACGCACGACATTCAATGTGTCGTTCTGTAGGTTCCAAACCCCGACCGACACGAAGCCTACGCAGAGGGCCGTGGCGATAGCGATAGTCAAGCCGCGCCCCCATGGCGACCGTAGATAGATGGCATAGCAGATTGCCAGTGCGGCCGTGAATGCGGAAAGAAACAACAAACTGCTTTCTTCACGAAAAACCCCGAGTGCGAAACAAACTGCCAATGCCCCGATAGCCGCCCCCAGCAAATCGATGAAGTAAACGAGGTGCGATTTGGCCCGAGCCAAGGCCACTGTAATCACTGCACTGCCACAGGCGAACGGCACCATCATAAGCAAGGAGGCGAGCAGCGGTGTCGACATGAACTTTACCGCCGTGCCGAATGCTATCATGACGCCGAACGGCAAGATCAACGCCGCGGTAGTCATCGTCGAGATAGCCGCGCGCCCGGCGCAGTACGCGCCGATCAGTCCGCCTACTGCGAGGCCGAGCAGGGCGATCGAAATGACGAAAGTCGCAGTCAGGTAATCGGCGAAAATCATCATCATCTGGAACAGAATTATTTGCAGATAGATGATCGAAAACGTCGTGCCGCCCACGCCTATCAGCAACCAGATGCTGCGGCGTCCAGAGGGGAAGGCAGAACTTCGAGCCGTTGCCTGATAGACTGCCGCATCCAAAGGCTGCAGTGCTATGGTGCCGATCGTCGCCAGCAGCATCGTTGTTCCGACCAGCTGACCGAGGCCGCGGAGAATGACCAGGCTCTCCGTGTTGCCCGTGAGCCCTCCGCGGATCATTGCAGATATCGCAACGGCGGACACCCAGGCGACTATCCAGCCGACCATGCAACGCAGTTCTGAGGCTGTTGAATCTTTGAGGCGGGTCCATAGAAAAGCAGCCACCACCACTATCACGATCAGTGCCAGGCCGATTTGCGTCAGCAGTGAGTAGGCGTCCGGATCGTCATAGTCGAGCAGTCCCAGGCGGTTGTGGATCTGGCTGATCTCGACAAACGACCAGATCAACGCCCAACCCGCAATCCCGAGCCACATCCATGGACGCTGTTGCCGGTGATTGCTGCCGTGCGATTCCCGAAAAAACGCGACCAGGGCCAGGATCGCCAGTGCCATCAGCTTTGCTGCTGTGTACCACGACGCCAGCGTCAAGCGGTTGCCCAGGTTGAAATAGGACTCGCGCCCCTGGCCCCATTCATACTCCGGCCACAGCAGATGGGTCAACACCAGCAGGCAGTCGATGACGGCAAGGCTACAACAGATTCGACGGAACACGTGCGGTCTCCCCTTTCCCCGGTTGAGAAGCTGTAACTTAGCTTGGTATAAAGGGTTGGCAATACCCCGGGCAGGTCGCAGGAGATCTTGGGGCCTGCGATGGATAGAAACTCGCAGGATTCGGGCACAGTCGCGGCAAGTTGCCCTGTCCGGGACGCTGAAGCAGGGAGGATAAGGGGGAAAAAAGTGGGAGCGGCCTGGGGAGAGGCCGCTCCCGGGGAGGTATGACAGCGAAAAGTCGCTGCCATAGGGGAACCGCGTAATTGTGTAATCGTGGTTAGTCCATTATTAGGATGCAAAATCGCCGCGAAGGTTTCAAAACCCCCTCAAAAACTGCCGGGATATCGCCATTGTTAGAGACTTAAGTATTTGTAAAATAATAAGTTATATCATAATTTTATTTTTTTAGAATCGGGGATCAGAAGGAAGGTTTTTTTCGTGTTGGCCGATTCCCGTCACGGACCTGGAGACATTATGATACTGTGACGGGGTAAATGGCCGTGATTCAAAATCTGGGAAAGCGGCCATCGGGAGTGGCAGTACCACGTATTTTGCATGGGTAGTCGGTCGATATTGAACGGTGTTAATGTTGCCCCGCGGAGTTGCCAAACAGGTGGGAGGCGTCGGGCATCGATACGATCGTTCGCCGCGGTTTTGTTGTCCCCAGGCGCTATGCCAAAATAGAGGCAATGGCACGAGAATAAGCTGTTGTTCATAGCGTTTCCACGGATTGTAAGTGCACCTAAATACGGCGGGCGTCTGCTTCCGAATTGCCAGCGAGACCTAAAATCATTGATGTGAGAGCCGACAGGCGTTTCCGCGATCTTTTCGCTCAGAATGCTTGCCAAGGTGGCATCACGGCGGTATACTTCCCGTTTGCCGCGCCAAAGGCATAATCTTTGTGTTGTCGTGAAGAATGAATGAATGCGTCGAACGCTCCCGGTGGATGCATTGAGAATCCTACTCATCGCTGGCTTGGTTGCGCCTTGGATACTGCTGAGCGGTTGTCAGTCGCTTTCGAAATCTCGCGAGGCCAGCCACGTTGTCAGCCTCCATTACTGTGCTATGAAGCCGTCGCTCGACATGAAACACAAGGTCTACTACGGCGGCGGTCGGCCAGCGTACATCCGCAAGTCCCAGGTGCTGGCATCCGTCAATATTCCACGCATCGATACGTATGCGGTTGACGGTGGTTCGGGGCTTCGGCTCTACCTCGACAATCACGGCCGTTTCGTGTGGATCCAGATTTCCGGTGGCGGCAAAGGCCGGCTGTTGGCGCTGATGGTGGACGGCGAGTTGATGGCTTTCCTGCGTATTGATGCTTACAACGCTAGCGGCATCATCGAAATCAGCGGCCCGTTCAACACGGACAAAGCCGATACGATCGCCCGGCATGCCGAGCGCAACTATGAATTGTTCAACTGAATCCGCCCACAACCCAAAACCAACCCGATACTGAAGGCTGTATGGAAGTCAACGACCAGCTGCTAAATACCATTGAGGAAACTCTCGTCGCCATCTCTGAAAAGGATCAAGGGGCGGTTGCCAAGTTGCAGGCTATCTTGTCCGGTTGCGAAAATGGCAACATGCCCAACAACCTGAAGGCGTTGCTCAGCGAGAATCTCGAATTGCTGATAACCGCCGCAAACGACACGATCGCCGGGACGCCCTTCGCTAATCTGGTCGAGACCCTCGCGGACTGTGGCGTCGACGGCATGCCCCTGCGCGATGCGCTCGCCGCGCTTGGTCGCCAGGTTTTTTCAGAGTATCCCGATCCGGCCGGTATGATCCGCGCCATCGCTGTCCTCAACGAAAACATGGATATCATGACTGTCCGCACGCGCTGGGCTGCCTTCGGTGGTCTTGCGGAAGGTGTGTACGCCTGGCATGGTGCCTTTGGGCTTGGGCAGGTCGTCGAGATCGATGCGTTCAGTGATCTGGTCTACATCCAGTTCGACCGAAAACAGAACTTCACGCTGGAACAGACGCTCAGCAGCGTCTCCATCGCCCGGCCCGACAGCCTTGCCGGCCAGCTCGCAGGAAACCGGAAAGTCGAGTACAAGCCGGCCCTTGCCCCCGATGAGTTCGACATCGAGATAGCCAACTCCTTCGTGCCGCCTCTCAAGGGCGTCATCGGTACCGTCGAGCAGTTGCTGGTTCCCGGGTGCATGAGCAAGAAAGCTTACGACGACTGGCGCAAGGGCGCCCGCGGAAGTTTAGCCAAAAAGCAGAAAAAGCGCACTTGGAACGAGGCCCGCAGTCTGCAGGAGCTCAAAGGCTGTCTGGAAGGTGTCAAGAAGATAAAGCCGAACGAGGAAGAAGCCGCCCACCTCGCCAAGCTGTTCAACTTCGCTGCTACCCGCAACACCCTCATTGCGGAGTTCGCAAACAACCTGGCGACCGTGTGGTCGTTGTCGCAGGATGTTGACTGGCTCGAAGAGATGATCCGCGCCTTGCCCGAGGACACACTCATCTGGAGCGCCATCGAAGAGTTCTCGCCGGTGACCCAAAATCTGCCCGCCAAGCTGATGCCGTTTTGGCTGCAAGCCACATATGTGGCCCGTGGCATCGAATGGCTGATCGAAGCTACGATGGCCATGCCGTTGCGCTTCTACGATCCCCTCGATGTCGTTTTGCAGGATCGCGACCACGACGCGGATGTACTGTTCCGAAGCTCTCATGAGCATGTGAAGCGCAAAGACTCCCTGCCCGACACGCTGGTCTGGCTGTGGAAGCGGCACCGTGACAAATGCATGGAAAGCTTCGGCACGCCGCGGCCAATTTTCCGCTCGCTCGCAACGCCGGCCAAAGGCGAATACATCAAAGCCAAGAAGGAACTGCACAGGCTGTTGATGAACGACGCCGAATTTCAGACGGCTTTGATGGACGGTGGCAGTCGCGAAGGCATCAGCCGTCTGGTGCAGATGGTCAAGCATGCGCACCTGCTTAACAAGGGCGAGAAACAGAGCCTGCTCGTCAAGGTTGTCCGGCAGTTTCCCGACTCCAAGGACCTCGTCGAAGATCGCAAGCCGGTCGAAGCCGCTGTACAGAAGAAGATTACATCCTATCGCACGATGGAGCTGTATCGGCAGGAGCTGGTCGACATCATCAACAAGAAGATTCCGGAGAACAGCGCCGCCATCGCCCACGCCCGCGAGTATGGCGACCTGCGTGAGAATGCCGAGTTCAAGGCGGCGAAGGAGAACCAGCGCCTGTTGCTCGAACGCCGCGGCTATCTGGAAAGTGAACTCAACGAAGTGCTGCCGACCGATTTCGCCGACGTCGTCGTCGACGATATCGTCGTGCCTGGTACCAGCGTCGTTCTGGATGTCGACGGCTCACCGCTGACTTACCACATCCTCGGACTCTGGGACAGCGAGCCGGAAAACGGAATCATCTCCTACGACACCGATATTGCCAAGGCGCTGATCTCACGGAAGCGTGGTGACGAAGTCGAGTTGCCGCAGGGGCAGACCGCGGTGATCACCAAAGTCAACAAGCTTCCGGCGGAGATCAAGGCTTGGGTTCAGATCGAATCGGGCGCGACTGCCAAAGTCGCCAAGTAACGTGACCGAGTGCCCCATCCCGATGCGTGACGTGGGACCGGTCAGGATTACCGGTCCGGTGGTCAATGACGAGGTGATGGTGCCGCTGGCGACCTACGAGACACCTCTTTGGCCGTCCACTGATCGCGGTGCCCGCGTCACCAGCCGCGCCGGTGGCATTCAGACGATCATCGTCGACGAACGCATGTCACGATCGATCCTGTTCGAAGCGGGGTCTGCGGAGTCCGCGCTCGCTTTTACTACCGCATTAGCGGCACGCCGTGATGAGCTCGCCGAGGTCGTTGAAGGCACCAGCCGCTTCGGGCGCCTGCGAGATTACCATGTGCAGCATACCGCGAACCTTATCTATCTGCGCCTCGAGCTGACGACCGGCGATGCTGCCGGACACAACATGGTGACTCTGGCTGCCGACCACGTCATGTCCTGGATCCTCGAACAGTGGCCCGAACTCGAGTACGTCTCGGTCTCCGGAAATTTCTGTGCCGACAAGAAAGTCTCGGCCGTCAACGGCATTCTGGGCCGCGGCCGGCATGTCATTTGTGAGACGGTCATTCCGCTGGACCTGTGCCGCAAATTTCTGAAGACGTCACCGGCTGCGATTGCCAATCTGAACGTCAAGAAAAACCTGATCGGCACCTCCTTGGCGGGCGGCGTCCGCACCGCCAATGCGCACTTCGCCAACGTCCTTCTGGCAGTTTATCTGGCCACCGGGCAGGATGCCGCCAACATCGTCGAAGGTTCCCAGGGCATGGTGCATGCCGAGTGCCGGGACGACGACCTGTATTTCGCCGTCACTCTGCCGCACGTCATCGTTGGTACCGTCGGTGCCGGCAAGGAGTCGGAGTGCGTGCAGGAAAACCTGCGCCGGCTCGGCTGCCTCGAACATCGTGAGCTTGGAGACAATGCTCGGCGCCTGGCGGCGATCACTGCCGCGGCCGTCCTCTGCGGCGAGTTGTCGCTGATGGCGGCACTGACCAACCCGGGCGAACTGATGCGTGCCCACGTCGAGTTCGAACGCCAATGAGTGACAGCACAAACCAGCGTAAGGTCGAACACATCGAGATTATCACCGGTGACCAGCAGATCGATCGGCGCAAGTACTATTTCGACGATATCCACCTGACTCATCGGGCCTTGCCGGAGACCGACCTGGCAGACGTCGATCCGGCTGTTTGCTTTCTCGGCAAACGCTTGTCGTTTCCACTGGTCATTTCATCGATGACCGGTGGCGACCACGAGGTTGTCTGCACGATCAATCGCAACCTGGCGACTGCGGCGCAGCGCACCGGCGTTGGCATGGCCGTGGGGTCTCAGCGGGTCATGTTTACCACCCCGTCGTCACGCGAGAGCTTTGAGTTGCGTCAATATGCGCCGGATGCCTTGCTGTGTGCCAATCTCGGTGCGGTCCAGCTCAACTGCGGCTTCGGTATCGACGAATGCCGCGAAGCAATTGACGTGCTCGATGCCGATGCGCTGTACCTGCACCTGAACCCGCTGCAGGAAGTGGTGCAGCCGGAAGGCAACACCAACTTCGCGGGCCTCGCTGCCCGCATCGGTGAGGTTGCCGCGAAACTCGACCGCCCGGTCATCCTGAAGGAAGTCGGCGCCGGTATTTCCCCGGCCGATGTCGATCGCGTCATCGGTCGCGGCATCCGCTACATCGACGTCGCCGGCGCCGGCGGCACGAGTTGGAGTCGTATAGAGAATCAACGCGGCGACACCGATGATTTGGGCTTGACCTTCCAGGACTGGGGCATCCCGACACCGACCGCACTGCGCCTGCTGCAGCCCAGGTGCCACCAGCTGCAACTGATCGCTTCCGGCGGTGTGCGCAACGGTGTCGATATGGTGAAGGCGGTAGTGCTCGGAGCTTCGCTCTGCGGCATGGCCTCGCCCTTCCTGCAACCGGCGATGCGCTCTGCCGATGACGTCGTCGCCGTCATCGAGCGCCTGCGCCGAGAGTTTGTCACCGCAATGTTTCTCCTGGGCGCGGTAACTTTCGATGATCTTTTCGACAACGATCGATTCCTGAGCGCATGACGTTCGTTCATTACCTGATCATGTTCACTTTCGGGGTCGTCCTGATTCTCGGCTTCGGCTTCCTGCTTTTCCGTCGGGTCTCGGTGCCGCAGTGGGCATCTTTTTTTACTCTGGAAGAATACCGCCAGTTCACGCAGCAGGTTAAATCCTGGTTCGAAACTCGTGGCCTGTACGCCACCATCGATGAGGGGATTGTCACCGCCGGGACCAAGCCTGCCGATGACCGCAAGCTGGAACTGGCAGACCTGGCACAGACCTGTGATGCTGCGGATTCGTCGTTGTGGCCGGAGATCATCGACAGCCACTTCAGTTTTCAACTCGCGGCGCTCGATAATACCGAAGCACTGCAGGCCGATATCCGCCACTTCGACAGAATTCGGCACTTGCTTGCAGTGCGATTGATGCCGCGCAGCTTCCTGGATGCTCCCGGCGACGCAGGGGCGACACTTGTCCTGCGCGAGGATCTCGAGGATGTTTTCACCGTACTCGTGTTTGACCTGCCGACCCGGGTGCAGACCGTGCTGCGGTCGGAAGCCCGGTTCTGGGAAATTGACGATGAAGAACTGTTCCGTCTTGGCCTCGACAATGTGCGGGACAATTGCCGGCTCGACGCCGGACGGGAGACGCTGCCCACCGGTATTGTCATCACCGCGTTGACCGGCGGTACTCTGTTTGTCTCGACCCATGCGCTGCTGATGCAGGATCACCCGGAGCGAATCGGGTCGGGCGGTACGCTGGTCGGTGTTCCGGAACGTGGCAGCTTACTGCTGTATCCGATCAGCAGCCGCCGGGCGATGGCCGCCGTCGATGCCATGATCCCGATGATCTACGGTATGCATCGCAATGGCCCGGGACCGGTCAGTGCGCACCTTTACTGGTACCGGGACGGGAACTTTACGACGCTTTCGTATTCGGGCGATGCCGAATCGTTCAGTTTCAACCCACCCGTAGAATTCACAACGATGCTTGGGCAACTGGACGGCTGAGCCGCCACCACGGTGTTTGCGGCGTGGGCATCTTCGGCGTTGCGGCCGAGCCGTTCGATTTTCATAGGGGCCTGCGGCAAGCGTGACAGTGGCAGTTCATCGGTCGTGGCCTGCAGGGCCACGGCCCCTACGCTTCTTCCAGCGTTACGTCGTCGAACCACGCCTGGCCGCCGCCTTCGAGCTCGAAGTGCAGCCAGGCTGCGTCGGACCCTGCCGTGAACTCGCACTCGACGCGGGCAAAATCGGCATCGCCGGTGACGGGGCCGATGACATGTGACTGCTTATGGTCGGTCGGGCTGAAGCCAATTTCGCTCAAGCGGATTCGGGCACCGGTGCCATCGCAACTTTGGCATTTCAGCCAGCCGCTGAGGCGATACTGCTTGCCGGGATTCAGATGGATGGATGGTCCGACAGCCATCTCCGTGGCGACAACCTGACCGGCGCCGCGGCCGCGGAGCCGTATCGAACGGTTGCCGTTGTGACCGCAGCTGTCGTCCCAGTAAATCTCGTGTTCCGGATTGTGCGATGCCCAGATTCCATGTCCGACGACGCCTTTCTCGAGCGGAATCGGCTGCTCGAAATCACTGAGGCGCCCCTGGTAGAAGCCCGGCATTTCCGGATGGTAACTGACATTGACGTGCAAATCAATCGATCGACGATCGGGTTCCGTGAACACCACGTCGGTGCGGTCGTGGTCAATGCCGTAGTGAACAAGCTCCGAGCGCTGCACAATTGCTGCCGCTACCGGTGGTTTGACGCTGAAGAATCGGCAGTGGGCCCTGTATTCATAAGGCACCGCACCGGTGTCGGGGGCCGGTAGGCAGCACAACTTTTCGTCGTACAGATTGCAGGAGGTGACGCAGAAGGTCTTGGGTTTGGACGAGAGCACCATGACCACCGGATTGGTTTTGGCGTCAGTGAAGTAGCCTATGAAGCCGCCGTCCGCAACCCGGCGCTCGCCTTGCTCGTCGTTCATTCCAGGGGTCATGTAGCTGACCGGGTTCTGTGGCCAGCGGATCATGCGGCCGTCCGGATTCTGCCAGATCGTATCCTGATAGCGCTTGGTCTGCGGCCGGTCATCGTACAGGCCGCCGGCATAGAGATTGCAGTACTCGGTGCCATAGGGTTCCGGTGCCGTGAGATAGGCTCGCACATCCGCGAAGTAGCTGTCGGAGCCCGGGTCGTAGCCGATCGTCACCTCGTGGCCCCCGGCGATGCGGTCGTCGTCCGGCCATTCGTGGTCGATGCAGAGGAAAAGCTCCATGCCGGTTGTGTCACCGAGCACAATTGTGCTGTGCGGTCGTTTGGCCTGAGGATTGTCCTTGAGCACACCGATTGGCGACGGTCGGTCGGTTCCCGGCTCGATACGTCCGCCTTTCGGAGTGTCGAGCTGCCACTGCATGACAATTCGTCCGCCGATGTAAGTCGGTGCGTGATAGGGTTTCGGGATTTCTGATAGTTGAGCGGCGGCGTCCCCGGGGTGCGGCGCGATCAACTCCAGCGTGGACTGCATGCGATCGATGATACCGATATGGGCGTCACCGTCGAGAATCCAGACAAAGCGTTCATCGACTTCTTGAAAGGCCAGATGCAGTTCGCGTTGCGCCCGTACCTGGAGATCCCCGGGTATCACCATCTGGTTGAGGAGGGCCGTCAAGTGATGTTCGGTGGTCAGATCGGTGATAGCATCCATATTGAATTTCTACGATTTTTGGTGAATCAGGAATCAACATCCGAAACAACCATATATATGGCATATTGTAACCGATAGCCGGTGAATTCGCAATATGTTCACTCCATCTGGCCTTGCGCTTTTCTTACAACTTTCCTGTGACCGGGCGGTGTGCATCCCACAGGTATGGAAAGGCAGGCTGATCCAGGTTCGAATCCGGTGATCAGCCGCTCAGTTCCAACACAACTACTTCGTATTCCAAAAGTTCGCGTATCACGAATGCGCCGCCTTCCACCTGGTGTGTTTCTTTGGCAACCAGGGAATAAACTTTCTTTGTCCGAATTCCGTCGGGCAGGTGCAGCGAAACCCGGATGTCGTGAATCGGGATGACGTCGCCGACCGGCCGGAAGACGCCGGCAGGGAAGGTTTGATCGTACGAATGGTTGAGCAGGTGGATGACAGTTCGGTTGGTCTCCGCCTGTTCGTAGAAGGTTGCCTCGACAGTGGTCGGCGCGTTGATTCTGATGACCGGCGGGCCGGCTGCAAGGGCTATGCAGTTGAGCAGCAGTTGCTTGTAAGCGGAGTGTCCGATGCGATAGAACAAGCGGTCGATCTGACCTGCAAAATACACCGACTTGCCGGCGCCGAAGTCGTTGACCACGGCGGCTGGGTACCCGGTGTCGAGCCCGGGCATCGCGGGTGTCCGGTCCTGCAGCAGGCCGTTGTCCACCGGCGCGACGCTGTCGTAGATTGTCGCAACGACGTTGCCGCCCAGAGGTCTTACTTTCATTTGCTCGCGCACGCCCGGCGTCACACCGTCCTCGATCTCACCGTGCATGACGGGGGTGTCGATATCCAAGCCGTCACTGAGTGGGTGCTCCGATGAAAAGCCGATGTAGGTCCAGTCCTCGTCCATGACGTCCTGAAACTCACAGCCGAAGACGTCGCGCAGCGCGAAGCTGTGGCGCGACAGTCCGCTGCCATCGTACTGCGAGGTTCGGTGCCCGGCGATCAAGCCGCCGCCACTGTTGACATATGTGCGGATAGCCTCGACCTGTTCGTCATCGAGAAACGGTGAATTGCCTAGCACCAACACCGGATACTGCGCCAGACATTCTGCTGTTAGCTCCTCGTCGAGAATGACATCGACCGGCAGATGGGCGTGGCTGAGAACATCGTACCAGCCTTTGGCGGCATCGACATGCCGGCAGGCTTCATCTCCAAGTATCGCTGTGGCCCGGGCGGACAGCAGCAATGCCACGTGTTTCAGACTGCTGCGGTCGGTGAGATATTCCTCCTGCGCCTTGATCTCCTCGAACACTGTTCCCAATGCTGCCAGCCCACGCCGATCGTGCAGCAACTCCCAATCCCGGGCGACAGCTGACGGGGATGCATCCGAGATCACGATCTCGCGAAATTCCTGGCGTATGTGTGCCGGTGGCTTGGGCAGGCCAACGTACCGCAACTGGCTATACGGCGAACTGACCACGGTTGGGCGTTTGTCGACTCGGGTGCGGGCCGTGGCCTTGCGGATTTCGAAACCACTGTCCCGGACCGTAATGCCGCCACGGGTATCGGATTCCACAAAAATGACATCAAAAGCTCGCGACGAAAAGGCTGGTGCACCAAGGAAGACGCGGTCGTGTTTGTTGCACACCCCGCGGGCCCGCTGCAGGAAGCTCTCGGCATCAGCGTGTGCCCAGAAGGTGAGGGTGGCCTGTTCGGTCTCCACGAGCTCGGCCGGTGTGCCGACGTGGATATTGCACTCCTTGGCGATCTTGTCCCGGCAGAACCGGCAGTAACACAGATGCGGCACGAAGTTGTCGAAAACGATGCCGTCGATTGCATAGTCATCGCAGAGATGCTTGAGCGTGTCGATGATTATGTCGCCATACGGGCTGTTGTGGCAGGCGTTCCCTCCGTTCCTGGCATTGTCGGCAGTGCACTTGGTCCAGTCCGGGTGCTTTTCGCAGATGCCGGTGTTCTGCGAAGGTCCCCATCTGCCGGTGGCGCGGATGCCCAGCTTGTGTGCCTCATCGATGATCTCGGCCAGCCGGTTGAAACCCGCCATCTCCGGGTTGACCGGCAGTTGTGGTGTTTTGAAATACGCCTGGCCCCAGCTGTTGACGATCGCCACGTTCAAGACGTTTGCGTTGATGTCGCGGCATATCCCCAGGACATCCTCTGCGGTCCACTGATCGAGTGTCTGGCCGCGCGGATCTTCAAGCGCCAGGTCGAGCACGCGCAGTGGCTCTTCGTACCATTTACTCATATAAAACTTCCATTTTTCGGGCGGTGGTGAAGGATAGATGCGTCACTGTCAAAGATCAAGCCCTTCCGGCAGCGTGACGCTCACTGCCCGTCCGCATGGGCGTGAATCACGGCAGCAACACCGATGGCTTGTCTCATCGCCTCCGGCCCGCTCGTAGATACCTGTGCGCTGCTGCCTTTCGCCCGTCGCATTCGACTATGTGGATTGTCGCCTTATCTTACTGGCTGTTTCGTTACGAAACTACATCGTATGATGTTTGCCAAATCCCGAGGAGTTCCATTTTGTCTGATACGCACAGCCTGAAGGGCGTCGTGGTCCCGGTGATCACCCCCCTGTCCGACGACGAAACTGTCGATGAAACGGCCTTTCGCGCCCAGATCGATCGCCTGATCGACGCCGGTGTGGGCGGACTCTTTGTCGGTGGTTCCGCCGGCGAAGGACCATTGCACACCGAAACGGAATGGCGGCGCATGATCGAGATCGCCGGCGTCGCTGTCGATGGACGCGTGCCCCTGCTCGGTGGTGTCGCAGACACTTCCACTCGCCGCGTCGTCGACAAGATCGACCGAATCGCCGCGACCGGTGCTTATCAGTTTTTCGTACCTACACCGACTTTCTACCTGGCCAACAGTTGTGCTGCCGAGCATCTGCGTCTGCACGAGACCTGCTGGCAGCATCGTGGCGGAATGGAGATGATCGCCTATAACATTCCGAGCTGTGTCGGTTCTGCGTTGGCTCCCGATACTGTCGTCACTATGGCCATGAATGGCTGGATCCGCTATTGCAAGGAAAGCTCCGGCGACCGTGATACGCTCTTGCACTACCTGAACGACGGCGGTCCGGTCGGACTGCAGACGCTGGTTGGTGACGAACCGCTGATTGTTGCCGGTTTGATTGCCGGCGGTGTCGGGTTTGTGCCGGTTCTCGGCAATGTCGTTCCCGAGTTGTGCGTCGGCATTTTCGACGCTGTCAGCCGCGGCGATCTGGCAGATGCCGTCAAGCGGCATGCCCGCCTGATGCGTATCCGCGATGTGCTGCTGCTGGCGGGCGACTGCTGGCTGAGCGGTATCAAGTATGCTGTATCGACGATGGGCATCGGCAATGGCCGAATTTCGTCGCCGCTGCAGCCGACCGGTGATCAGCATAAAGAGGCGATTGCCGCCGTGCTTGCCGAGGCCTGAGCCGGACGCTGCGAATTCGCAAGCATGGCGGTATCTATGAGGCCTTGGCGGTAGTGCCTGTCGACTTATGGCGCAGGCAGCCGTACATTCTGCCGATCTGCCAAGATGGGAGCGAAATGTGTCCAAGAAATCCTTGAGTGCAATTCCCGGTGTCGATACGCTTCTCGATGCCCTCGATGATATCGACTGTCCGCGATTGCTTTTGCTGGCACTCATCCGTGAGCACCTGTCGTCGCTGCGAAAGGCGAAGTCGATTCCGTCTTTCGAGCAGATTGCCGGGGACATTCGTGATCGCGTCGCGGCGTTCCTACGGGCGCAACTGCAACCGGTGATCAACGCCACTGGCGTGATCATTCACACCAACCTGGGGCGTGCGCCGATGAGTGCCGAGGCGGTTGCCGCTGCAGCCGCCGTCGGCGGCGGTTACAGCAACCTCGAGTTCGACCTCGACAGCGGCAAGCGCGGTGGGCGCTCAGCCGGTATCAAACGCAAACTGGCACTGCTCTGTGGTGCGGAGTCTGCAACTGTCGTCAACAACAATGCGGCGGCGCTGGTCCTGATCCTCAAGCATTTCTGCACCGCGGCGCGTCGCGAAGTAATCGTTTCACGCGGCGAGCTGGTGCAGATCGGCGGTGGCTTTCGCATTCCCGACATCCTCGAGAGCAGTGGTGCGGTTTTGCGTGAAGTCGGCACCACCAATCGTACCGGTGTAGCGGATTACGAGGCGGCTCTCAGTGAGCAGACGGCGATGATTCTCAAGGTGCACCGCAGTAACTTTTTTATGGACGGGTTCGTTGCATCGCCGGCGACTGAAGAGCTCGCGGCGATCGCCAAAAAGAAGCGCGTGCCGCTGGTCGAGGATCTGGGCAGCGGCACAATGCTTGCAACCGATCAGTTTGCGGCCGTCGAGCACGAACCGACACCGAAGGACACGCTGAAGCGTGGCGTGCAGCTGGTCTGTTTCAGTGGGGACAAACTTTTCGGTGGCCCGCAGTCGGGCGTGATCGCCGGTAAGAAGCGGCTGATCAGCAGTATCGAGAAAGAGCCGTTTTATCGGGCCCTGCGCTGTGACAAGCTTATTCTCGCGGCGCTCGAGGCGACCGCCGACACGTATTTACGGAGTCTGCAAACCGGTGACTTGCCGGAGATCCCGGTGGTTCGGATGATGTCGCAATCAGTGGCCAAGCTCGAAGCGCGGGCCAATAAGCTGATTGCGGCGCTCGCAGAGCTGCCGGTGGCCAGCCGCTGCGTTGAAGTGAATTCGCGGATTGGCGGGGGTGCGATGCCGCGTGCGGCGATACCGTCGGTTGCCGTCGAGCTGGTGCCCGCGAATCGCACGCCGGCTGAACTCGCCGCAACCCTGCGCATGGTGTGCCCGCCAGTTATCGGGTATATTTCCGGCAAGTCTTTGCGGTTGGACTTGCGGACCGTGCTCCCGGAGCAGGACGAATTGTTGACCAGCACGTTGCACTCGGTAATCACTAACAGTGGGTCAGCCCCTTGAAGTATTTTCTGTGGCTTATTTCCTGTGCCTTCTGCACTGTTGTTGCGGCTGTCGACTCAACGCCGGCGGCGACGCCGTTCAACTATCTTGCCTATCCGGTACTGCAGGTTGACAGCCGTTCCGTCGATGTGGTGTATAAATTCCCCTTCAAGCTCCAGCCTGACTGATGCTGCGTGACGCGTACTTTGTCATCGCTACTGCCGGTCATGTCGATCACGGCAAGACCGCCCTTGTCCAGGCGCTCACCGGCACCGATACAGACCGCCTGCCGGAAGAGAAGGCACGAGGGCTGACCATCGACCTGGGGTTCGCGGCGCTCGAACTTGCGATGCCCGATGTCGCCTTGCGAATCGGTATCGTTGATGTGCCCGGCCACGAGGACTTCGTCAAGAACATGGTCGCCGGCGTCGGTTCCATTGATCTGGCACTGTTTATCGTTGCCGCCGATGACGGCTGGATGCCGCAGACCGAGGAGCATCTGCAGATTCTCTCGTACGTCGGCGTCCGTGACGCGATTGTCGCAGTGACTAAAGCCGACCTGGCCGACGCCGAGACGCTGGAACTGGTGATCGAAGATGTCCGCGAGCACCTCAAGCATACGCCCTTTGCAGATGCGCCGATCATCACGACGTCGTCACAGACCGACAGCGGCATCGAAGACTTGCGGCAGGCCCTGGCCACGGTTCTGGTTGCTTGTTCAGCGCCCGCTGACTTCGGCAAGCCGCGGTTATCCGTCGATCGTGTGTTCACTATCGACGGCGCCGGTACGATCGTCACCGGCACACTTGCCGGCGGTATCTTGTCGGCCGGCGACACCGTCGTTGTCCAGCCCGGCGGTTGCCGCACGCGCGTCCGGACGCTGCAGACGCACAACGCCCAGGTCGATACCATCGTGCCGGGCATGCGGGCGGCCCTGAATCTGGCAGACGCGACCGCCCATGTCGATGTGTCCCGCGGTGACGTGGTCACGGTATCTGGAACGGGTGAGGCTGCCGATACGATCGATGTACAACTCGAAATGTCGGCACGCCGGCAAGCGCGGAGCAATCGAGCGCATGTCCTGAAGGACGAGACCCGCGTCAACCTGCACCATGGCGCCGGCCACGTGCCGGCTATCGTGCAGTTGCTCGATAGCCGGAGCCTGAAGCCCGGCGAACGGGCGCTGGCCCAACTGCGGCTGGAAGCGCCTGTGTTCCTGTTTGCCGGCGATCGTTTCGTCATTCGCGACTGGCCCGAGCGCGTCACGCTCGCCGGCGGTATCGTACTCGATGCCGATGCGCAACGTGGCAGGCTGCGCAGCGAAAATCGTCGCAATTTCCTGACGTCGCGCGTTGCCGCCTTGCACGATGCTGCGGCATGTTTACGGAGCCTGCTGCAGCGGGACAGTATTCTGCGGCTCGATTCCGCACTGCAAAAGTCGCGGTTTAGCCGGGTGCAGATCGATTCGGCCGTTGACGTACTGGCAGCGGCTGGTGAGCTCGAGCGGCTGGAGTCTGTTGCAATCGCCACCGCTGTCTGGCAGGCAGCGGGCGCTGCAGTTTCTGCTGCAGTGGATGCGTGTCACCGTGACTGCCCGGAACGCGCCGGGCCGGAGTTGACGGAATTGTCGTTGCAAGTGGCGGAAGTGCTGCGGGCACCGGATCTTTTCCGGAGCCTGATCGCGAGCCTCTGCGATCGCGGATTCGTGCAGGACGGGAATGTGCTGAGGCGCGCAGCCCACGTTTCCGAGCTGCCGGAGGTATTGGCCCGGGCCAGTGAAAAGATTCGCGAGACGCTTGATGAAAGCCCTTTTGAACCGCCGGCACGCAAGGAATTGCTGCAATTGCCGAAGGCACCGGAGATTGTAAGGTTTATGATCGAGTCGGGCGATGCGGTACAGATAGGACCGGAACTTGTCATGTCGGGTACAGCGTATGCCGAGGCGATTGTGCGTGTTCGCGCACACATCGAGGCAAACGGGCCGGCGACGGTCAGTGATTTGAAGAGCGCGATTGGTACGACTCGTCGCGTCATGGTACCGTTGGCCGAGAAAATGGATCGTGATCGTGTGACCGTGCGCGTCGGCGACAAGCGGAAGATTATGTAGCCTATGAACAGCACCGTGAAAATCGAACACGATATCGTGTTGCTTGGTGCCGGCAACGCCAATCTGCAGGTCGTCAAATGGTGGGGCATGCAGCCGCTGCCGTCGGCGCGGTTGACGCTGATCAACGACACGCCGGCCGTGCCGTATTCCGGCATGATCCCCGGATGCATTGCCGGCCAGTACAATCCCGATGAATTGTCGGTCGACTTGCAGCGCTTGTGCGCAGTTGGAGACGTGCGCCTGGTTCTTGCCGCAGCTACCCATGTCGACATCGCAGCACGCCAGGTGCATCTACAAGATCGGATGCCGCTGGATTATACCCTGCTGTCACTCAATGTCGGATCGCAACCGCAGATCCCGGCGAACGACATGCCGCCGGACAGGCAGTTGTCGCTCAAGCCGCTCAACTCCCTGCTCGATCGTATCGAACCGCACATGGCTCGTGCCGAGCAGGGCGGCGAACCCTTCCCGATCGTCGTCGTCGGTGGCGGTGCCAGTGCGTTCGAGGTTTGCCTGACCCTGAGGCGGCGGCTTGCTGCGCTTGCAAATGTTTCGGTGCAATTAGTGACGCGCGGCAAGCGCGTGCTGGGCAATTGTGCGCCGGCGGTTTCGAGATCGTGCGCAAGCGCGCTGCAGGCGCTCGGCGTCGAGGCACGCACCGACACGGAAGTAGTCGGTGGCGATGCGACCGAGCTCCACCTGGCTGATGGGGGGCGGCTGCCGTATGCGCTGTGCGTCTGGGCAACGCCCGCGGCGCCGCTGCCGCTGATCGAGCGCTCGGGGTTCGAAACCGACGAGGGTGGCTTCATTCGGGTGCATGACTCGCTCGATACAGTGTCGGACGCCGCGGTTTTCGCTGTCGGCGACTGCGCTTCACTGGCGTCGCGCCCGGCCCTGGCCAAGGCGGGGATCTTTTCGGTGCGTGCCGGGCCGGTGCTGTGGGAGAACCTGCAGGCCCGGATAGCCGATGAACCATTGCAGAAGTATCGGCCGCAGTCGCTTTTTCTTTTTCTGCTGAACTGCGGCGACGGGACCGCAGTCATGAGCTACGGACGTTTGGCTGGTCGTGGCAAGTGGGTGTTCAAGTGGAAAGACTTCATCGATCGCGGCTGGATGCGCAAGCTCCATGAGGCGTACGAAACACCGATGGCCGCCGCGGATATGGACGAGATGCGTTGCGGCGGCTGTGGTGCAAAAGTGGGGCGCACTATTCTCGAGCGCGTCCTGCAGCGTCTCGAGATTCCATCGCACCCCGATGTGTTCATGGGCTGTGGCGACGGCGACGACGCCGCGGTGCTGCGGCTGCCGGACGGCAAGGTGCAGGTGCAGACGACAGATTTCTTCCGTGCCTTCATCGACGATCCCTATCTCTTCGGGTACATCGCCGCGACCAATGCGACGAGCGATCTGTACGCCATGAACGCGACGCCGTTCGCCGCGCAGGCGATGGTGACCGTGCCGTTTGCTGGTTCCGCGATCTGCGAGTCCGACCTGTATCAGGTGCTGTCTGGCGCGCTGCGGGCGTTCCGCGAAAGTGAGGTTGTACTGACGGGGGGGCACACCTCGGAGGCGACGGACTTTCAAGTCGGTTTCTGCATGACCGGGTACGCGGTCGAAGCCGGGCTCTTTCGCAAGGACGCTCTCAGTCCGGGTGACCGGCTGGTGCTGACGAAACCACTTGGCACTGGCGCCCTGATGCGCGCCGCCAGCCAGGGCGTGTGCCAGGGGGATTGGTACGAGGGCGTTGTGCGCGGCATGATGGCTTCGAATCGGGAAGCGGCTGCGATCTTCGCATCGCATGCGGTACGGGCTTGCACCGATGTCACCGGGTTCGGTCTGGCCGGGCATCTGCTGGAGATGTTGACGGCGAGTGATGCAGCGGCCCAGCTCGATGACGAACTACCGTTGTACGACGGCTATCGTGCAGTGGTGGCAAAGGGCATTCGTAGTACATTGCACGATGCCAACGCCCAAGCGTCGGCACAGGTGTGCGGCGACGGCGGCGACTGGCTGTTCGATCCCCAGACCTCGGGCGGGCTGTTGGCCGGCGTCGCGCCGACCGCCGTCGATGCGGTGCTTGGCGAGCTGCATGCCGCTGGGTTGACTGCGGCCTGCGTGGTCGGTAAAGTTGTTGACTCGGACGGGAAGACAACCATAACAATTGGAGACTGAAATTATGAGTATTGGTGCAGACCTTGCAGGTAAGAAAGTGTTGGTCAGCGGTGCGGGCACGGGCATCGGGCGCGGTGTCGCGTTGACCTTTGCCGAGTACGGCGCGGACGTGGTGCTGCATTACAGCCACAGCGATGCGGGTGCCAAGTCCGCAGCCGAAGAGATCCAGGCGATGGGGCGGCAGGCGAAAGCTATCCAGGCGGACTTCAACGACGTTGATGCGGTGCGTAATCTGGCGGTTGAGGCGGAGTCGTTTCTGGGGCAGGTCGACGTGTTGGTCAACAATGCGGGTATCACTATGAATCTGCCGTTTATGGAAGTGAACCCGGAGCAGTTCGACACGTTGTTCAACGTCAATATCAAGGCGATGTTTTTCCTCACCCAGGCAGCCTGCAAAGGAATGATCGAGCGTGGAAAAGGTGCCGTGATAAACCTGACGTCTGTACACGCGAACTACGCGCTGCACGAGCATTCGATCTACGCTGCGACCAAAGGGGCGATCGTGTCGTTTACGCGCACGACGTCAGTTGACCTGGCACCGCTCGGTGTGCGGATGAATGCGATTGCCCCGGGCTGGGTCGTTGTCGAGAATCATTATAAGGCGATCGAGGACCTCGACATCAGCAATGCGGCCCAGGCGATACCGGCGGGGTTCGTCGGCGAACCGAGAGATATCGGCTCGCTGGCGGTATTTCTGGCATCGGATGCGGCGCGGTATATCGTTGGCCAGACGTACATGATAGATGGCGGCCAGGCCAGCAACATGTACGCCAGCGGCGATTTCAGAGAGCGCCGCGAGCACAAGTTCGGCCGGGACTACGTGAATGTAACGGAATGAGAGAAGAAAAATGCCAATCTAGGTTGCCCGGTGCAAAAGGCGCGTTCAGCCGGTTGATATCTCGACGCATTTTTGATGAATCGACTTCAGCGCTTGCGCCAGCATGGTGACGTCGCTTGCGTGGCTCACCATGCGCAGGCCTTTCGGCACGTAGCTCTCGAGCAGCGGCAGGCCGGCATGCATGCCGAAAATCTTGCCATAGTCAGTTGCGGACTTTGCAACCTTGTCGATGGCCTCGTGCAGTTCGGGGGCGTCCATCTGCAGCGGACATCCCAGCGAGGTTGAAAGGTCCCCGGGGCCGACGAGGAGTACGTCGATGCCTGGTGTCGCTGCGATCGCCTCGACATTGTCAACGCCTGTGGTCGTCTCGATCTGGGCAATTGTCAGTGTATCAACATTCTCCGCGGCCATATAGCCTGTCGGCTCCGTTTGCCCTTTATAGCCGGTGGCACCCAGGCCGATCGCCAGGCCGCGGTTGCCGAGCGGTGTGTATTTCGCCCAGTACGCGAACTGCTTTGCCTGTGTCTCGGTCTCGACCATCGGCAGCATGATGCCGTCGGCACCGGCGTCGAGGACGCGTGATACCCAGGCCTTCGAGAGCTCGGGGATGCGGACGAACGTTGTGAAGGGCAGGGCGCGCGAGACTGCCAGCACATCGGCAATGTCAGACATCGAATAGGCACCGTGCTCCATGTCGAAGATTTGAAAGTCGAGGCCGGAGTCTGCGGAGATCCGAACGTAGCTGGGGTTGTCGATCAGCCGACTCATTGTGCCATAGGCGAAGTCGCCGGCGCGCATTTTCGCAACAGTATTCATTTTTTCGGTCCTTAGTGTTTGTGTTCAGGCACTATTTGCCAATATCCGCCGGGTCGATCATCGGGCAATCTTCTCCGCCCAGGATACGATCGATCGATTCGGGGTCCTTGAAACCGGAGCCTGTCACCAGGCACACGATATTTTCGTTTTCACCGATGTCCGGTGCTGCCCGGACAGCCGCGGCGAGTGCCACGGCCCCGGCCGGCTCGCAATAGATACCTTCTTCGGTCAGCAGGCGGTGGTACACGTTGCGGATCTCCGTGTCCTCGAGCAGATGTCCGGTGCCACCGCTGTCGCGGCAAGCTTCGATGACCCTGTCGCCGTCGACTCTGGTTGGCACCTGCAGACCGCTGATATCGGATGTGCATTCGACCTGCTGCCCGATTTCGAGACCGTCGCGCAGCGGCCCGGCCATCGTGTTGTTGCCGGTGGGCTGGACGCATTCGATGCGTGGGCTCCGGGCGACTTTCCCGGCAGCCGCAAGCTGCTGAAACCCTTGGGCCACAGCCAGCGTCAGGCCGCCGCCGCCGGCCGGGACGAAGACGCGGTCGATCGGTGTCTCGGCCTGTTCCGCCAGCTCGTAGCTTATCGATCGTACGCCGCCCATGCCGAGCGGGCTGAATGCGAAGGCGCTGACCTGCAGCGAGGCATCGGGCGCGGCAGCCATGTCGTTGAGCTTCTCGAAGACGCCGGTGGTGACGTCCGGATCGAGGCCGAAGCCGCGGACCCGAAAGATATTGGCGCCGTATGCCATCATCTGCTTGAGTTTGCCGGTGGGTGCCGCTTCACAGATGGCGATATCGCATTTGATACCGGCGGCGGCGCAGTAGGCGGCCAGGGCAGAACCGGTGTTGCCGCTGGAGGTTGCCACGCAGTGATGCTGCCCGGCTGCCACCATATGCGAAACGGCGCTGGCGGCGAAGCGGTCCTTGTAAGAACCGCTGGGATTGCAGCTTTCGAGCTTGAGCCAGAGGTTCTGCAGCCCGGCTGCCGGGCCGATACGATGCGAACGGATCAGCGAGGTGTTGCCTTCGTCCATCGTGACACGATGCTCCGGCGGCACAAAGTCGAAGGCTTCCTGATAGCTGAAGATACTCATGTCGGACAATGGTTGTGGAAAATCGGGCACCTGCAAGGCAATGCTGGAACATGCCGCATGATGGCAGCCGAAGCAAGTGTTGACCCGATCTAATCGCCGGGGTACAGTCGAAGTTTCGCCGCATTCCGGACCTATAGGATGGATACATGAAGATACCGCCTTTTGCCGCTCTGGCGGTTGCCGTGGGTGCTTTCGGCTCGGTACCCGTTTTTGTCCGGTACTTCGCCTGGCACCTCGACGTCTGGACGGTGAACGGCGTGCGCTACGGCCTGGTTGCCGTGGCTGCGGCGATATACATCGCCGTAGAGCATCGGCGTCGCGGTGTCGCCCCGGCGTTGTGGCGGTGCGCCCTGGTGCCGGCAGCGGTCAATGTATGCGGCCAGATTCTCTGGGGACTGAGCCCGTACTTCAATACTGCACCGGTTAATGCTTTCGCTGTTCGTTCAGCGTTTTTTTTCACGGTTGTCTGGAGTGTCCTGCTGTTGCCGGACGAGCGGCCGATTGTTCGTCGCCCGCTGTTTTGGCTGGCGACGCTGGTGACGGTCGTCGGGATGTGGCTGCTGTTTTACCACACGATCCAGGAACCCGGGTCGATGACGGTGCGCGGCGCTGTAGTGATTCTTTCGTGTGCGGTCTTTTTCGGAGGGTACGGCGTTGTGGTGCGTCATTACATGCCGCAGTTCCCGGTGCTCCTCAGCTTCGCGGTCGTCTGTGTGTATACCGCGGCGGTGCTGCTGGTGCTGATGCTGTGCTGCGGTGATTTTCGGGTGCTGGGCGGTTTCGGCGGCGGCATGTGGGGGCTTATCGCCGCCTCGTCCCTGCTTGGGATTGCCATTGCCCATCTGGCATTGTACCGGGCGCTCCACGCTCTCGGCACCGTACCGTGCGCCGGTGCCCTGAATCTGAGCCCGGTAATCTCGTACGTGCTCGCCTGGCTATTCCTCGACGAGACATTCTCGACGACGCAGTGGGGGGGGGGGCTGTGCCTGCTGGTGGCGGCGATGGCGCTCCTGCACGTGCGCACGGTCAGCGCCGACGGGAAATAGAACGGCTGTCTTTTTCCGCTTGTCTAGGTAGTTCTTACGAAAACGCCCCTTCGTCGGACTGCCGTCGGATCTCGGCTTCGAGCTTGGGTTCGGGTGGTTCCCAGTTTTCCGGCTTCATGATCTTGCCATCGTCGCGGCGCAGGACCTTGCCGTTTATGACCTTGGTCATGTTGGCGCCATGGACGATATCGAAGAGGCTGTCGAGGTTCATGCCGTGGCGCACTGCGGTGTCGCAGATGTAATAGATGGCGTCGACCAGCGCATCGGCCTGGTCGACGACCGTCTCGGCATCGTCGAGTTCGTCCATTTCGTCGCTGACCATTTGCCGGATGAAATCGACCCGGTCCTTATTCATGAGGATCGGGTGCTCCGGCAGCTTGTCGTTGCATGCAATGGTGAATTCGCGGACTGTTCTGGTGTAGCTCATGATCATTGGGGTTGCTGTATGGAGGAGTTGCGTGAAGCATCCAAGCTACCGCGTGGTCGGCGCGATTCAAAGGGATCGGTTGAATCATGCCTTAGCCCAGGAAACGGGGTTGCGAGTCAGGCAGAACGGCTACCTGCCGGTCGCCTCGAGTGCCTCGCGCAGGCTCTTGTCGATCAGTCCGCACATTTCGTCGATATCCGATTGCTCGGCGATCAGCGGTGGTGCGACAGCGAACCAGTTCGGATCGACGCGTATAATCAGCCCGTTGGCGACGGCGGTTTTCTTCAAAGCTGCGCCGAGGGCGGGGAAGGGCGCCATGGTTGTCGTATCGGCAACAAGCTCGACGCCGCGCAGAATGCCCATGCCCCGGACCTCGCGGACGACGCCGTACTTTTTCAGATCGTTCAATCTGTCGGCAAGATAGTCGCCGAGCTCGCGTGCTTTGGCGCAAAGGTCCTGTTCGACGATCTCGTCGATCACGGCGACGCCGACGGCACAGGCCAGCGGGTTGCCGGAGAATGTATTGCCATGGGCGAATTCGACGCCGTCTTTGGCAGTTCCGAGAAAGGCCTGGCCCATGCCCTCTCGGGCGATCATGGCGCCTATCGGCATGTGGCCGCCGCCCAGGCCTTTGCCGCTGCAGATGATGTCCGGCGTGACGCCGTAAGACTGGGCTGCAAACATCGCGCCGGTTTTGGCGAAACCGGTGATGATCTCGTCGAATATCAGCAGGACGTTGTGTCGGTTGCAGATGTCGCGGAGGATTTTGTAGTACTCCGGTGTCGGCGTGATGATGCCGCCGGTGTTGCTGATCGGCTCAACGATGATGCCGGCGACGGTGTCGGGATCCTCATGGACAATGACCTCCTCGAAGGATTCGGCGGCGAAGCGGTTGCAGGCTTCCCACGAATCGAAGTGGTCGCGATAGTGCGTCGGCGGGAAGACATGAAGGAAACCGGTCGGCAGGGGCTCGAACTTGGTCTTGCGTCGGCCGGTGCCGCTTGCCGACATCGCGCCGAAGGTGCTGCCGTGATAGCCGAGGTAGCGGCCGATGAATTTGAACTTGCCGGGGCTGCCGGTCTGCTTGTGATACTGGCGCACGAATTTCAGGGCCGCCTCGATCGACTCCGAGCCGCCGCTGAACGCCTTGACGAAGTTCAGGTCGTCGGGTGTTACGCTGCCGAGCTTTTCGACAAATTCGAGAGTGATATCGGAGATGCCGTGCACTGCTGGTGCAAAGGTGATGCGTTCCATCTGCTGCCGCATTGCCTCGAGGATGCGCGGGTGCCGGTGTCCGAGGGAGGCGACGAAGATGCCGCCGATCGCATCGAAGTAGCGCTTGTCCTCCTGGTCGTAGATGTAAAGGCCCTCGGCCCGGGAGAAAATCAGCGGTTGCTCCAGGAACTCCAGGGTCTGGGTCAGATCGATGAAGGTGTTCTTGAGCAGTGCTTCCTGGCGTGACGTCATCATGGGACAGGCTTCAGGTTTGACGCTTCCGTTGGTCACCCCTGCCATTCGGCGGGCAGCCGGCCTTCGGCCAGCGTGGCGATCTGTCGTAGCGGTTCGAGACTGGAATCGATGATCTCGAGATTTGTAGTTAGATGGTCAGCATGACACGCGGTTTCACGGGCAGGCCTTTGGTGGTCAGGTACGGAATTCTGAGGAACCTATCATCCCTGTGCAATAGAGAAAAGGCGCAACGTCGGCGAAATGTCGAGACGCCAACGTGCAGTGGCGCTTGAATTTGCGCCGGATGCTACTCAGTTTACCGGCTCACGGAGTTGCTGCATTGGCTTTGCCGCGGGAATTCTGCACCTGCAACCTGACATTCGACCCTATATTGGAGGTATCTGCATGGCGATCTGGACACAGGCCCTGGAACTGGACAGTGAGCGACAGATAGTCGGCGGCAGTGACGCTGCCCTGTGCGATGCGATACGCAACGGTGCGGACCTGCGCGTCTGTACGGCGTTCCGGCACAACGAGCACATCGACACGAGCTCGGATGATCCGGAGCTGATCCGTGAAGCGATGGATTTCCGTGTCACCTATCTGGTCGATGACCGCTGGGTGGCGGCGATCGAGAACCTTCGCGTACCAATCGGGCTGCCGTCCGGTTTCGGCCCGCGCATTTCGATGTCGTATTTCATGTACAACCAGAACGCTCTGCAGGCGCTGGCGCGGCCGCATTTCGACGGGCAGCCGGCATCGGGCGAGATCGGGTCGTCACCGGTTCAAGAGCATCCGAACATGCCGAAGTATGAAATGACCGATGCCTGGGACATGGAAACGAATGCGCCGAGTTTCAATTTCATCTATGATTTTGATTCGTACCGCTTCATGGTCAACAATAATTGGCAGGAAGTCCTTGCCCACGATGCCGACGGCCAGCCTTTGAGCGGCTCGATCGAGGCACTTGAAACGGCGGTGTCGGACGGATGCGAAGTGAAGGTCGGGATTTGCGGGCTGTGCGACGACCTGGTGGAAGATCCCGATCAGGCATTGGATCATACGGTGTTCGTACATATAGGTGCCTGCTATAATCACACTGTGCAGAAACGGATGACCGCGTCGTCGAATCCGCTGCCGCGTGTCAAGCCCGGCATCCCGATGCGCTATGAGAGCCGCGGCTGGGATTTCGGCTGGCTGATGCCGCGCTCGGACGGTTACCTGGCAAGGTGGTTGTGCGACCCGTATACCATGAAGTTTGAGGAGAGCAACAGTCGCCATGCGATGCGCTGGTTTGTTCTTGGTTGAATTATCGAATGCAGGGAGACTAAGCATGAACCATCTGGGAACCAATCACACGAAAAAGAAACTCGCCGCCGGCGATGCGGTTCCTGTTCTGGGCAACATCGAGTGTCCGGAGTTCCTCGACCTGGTCGGGTCGATGGGGATCGAAGCGGTGTGGCTCGAGGCGGAGCACGGCGGGGTCGATTTTAGGGATATCGGCAATCTGACGCGAGCCTGCGATCTCTGGGGCGTCACCTCACTGGTACGCGTTGGTCGCGCCGAGGCGAATACGATCTACCGAACTCTCGATCGCGGCTGCCAGGGAATCATCGTGCCGCACGTCAATACTCGTGAGCAGGCGGAGTTGGTCGTCGATTCTGCGAAGTTCACACCGATCGGGCATCGTGGCTCCTATACGTCGCGTCGCGGTTACGGTCGCAGTGATTATTATCAGACAGCCAATGATGAAACGATGGTCGTGGTGATGATCGAGGATCCGCTGGGGATCAAGAATCTCGACGACATTCTCGAGGTCGATCACATCGACGTTTTCTTCGTGGCCCCCAGTGACCTGGCTCAGGAGATGGGGCATCTCGGCAACCCCGGGCACCCGGAAGTGGTTGCGACGGTCGACGAGACGCTGGCGCGCATCATAGCTGCGGGGCGCGTCGCCGGAACCACATCGTCGGTAGAGAATGTGGACCGGTTGATTGCCGCGGGCGTGCAGTTCCCGTACATAAGCATCAAGCAGATTCTGGCATCGGGGATTCGTGAGTATCAAACAATAGTGGATGCCGCGACATGACGGACCACACCCGTAATTTCTTTCCGATTCAAGAAATTATTGCGGGAACTGAATGCGGAGACGCAATCGGCGCATTGGCGTGTATAATAACGGCCGATGAGTGACACGACCTTCAGCAATCAACCGCTTGACCTTGAGCCGTCGGCTGCGGTACTGGCGCACAACAGCCGTTTCGTCCCGGGGGGGCTGGCTTCGGTCAACCGCAAGAGCGACCCGGTGATCGCCTTCGCACGGGCGCAGGGTTCGCGCCTTTGGGATGTTGCCGGCAAGGAATACATCGACTATCACGCCGGTTTCGCGCCGTACATCCTCGGCCACAACGATCCCGACCAGATCGCGGCGGTGACGGCGGTGATGGCCGCCGGCCTGTCGAACTACGGCAGCGGCCCGACTCGCGACGAAGGTGAACTGGCCGAGCTGTTCCTGTCGTGTGCGTCGCTGGCGGACAAAGTGCAGTTCTTCAACTCCGGCTCCGAGGCGACAGCCCAGGCGATTCGCGTTGCCCGTGCCGCGACCGGCCGCGACCATGTCATCCTCGTGCAGGGCAGCTACAACGGCAATCAGAACGTCGTTGCGTTCAATGTCATGACGCCCGTGGAGGCGCTTGGCAAGCAGGTGATTGGCGACGAGTATCCGCGCGTCCCGATCACTGCCGGGATTCCGGCAGCCGAGCAGGAACTGGTACACGTCGTCGAGTTCAATGACCTGGCAGCCGTGGAAACGATGCTGGCGCGATATGACGTTGCTGCGATGATCACTGAGCCGATTCTGCAGAACATCGGTGTCGTCAAGCCGCAGCCGGGCTATATCGAGGGCCTGCGAAAACTCGCCGATGACCATGGATTCGTGCTGGTTTTCGACGAGGTGAAGACTGGCTTCCGCGCTGGCCCCGGCGGGTTCCAGGGGTTGACCGGTATTCGCGGCGACCTGTCGACCTACGGCAAGGCCTTCGCCAACGGTTTCTCGATTGCGGCGCTGGCAGGCAAGTCCGAACTGATGGACCTGGTCGTCAGCGAGGATGTGTCGAAGCGGGTGCTGCTTGCCGGTACCTACAACTGCCATCCAATTCCGGTTGCGGCGGCGATTGCCTGCCTGAAAAAACTAACGGACCCGGCCCTGGATGTTTACGGACACCTCGACGGCCTGGCACAGCGTCTGGAAGACGGCCAGCAGATACTCTTCGACAAATACGGTGTCACCGCCACGATCGTCCGGCAGGGCAGTGCGCACTGCGTGTACTTCATGGATCACGCGCCAGTGAACTGGTGGGACCTGGCAAGCAGCCACGACTTCGGCTTCGACGCGAAGTTCCGGCGCGAACTGATCGAGCGCGGCATTTACAACTTCCCGTTGCCGACCAAGCAGGGCAGCATCAGCTATGCCCACAGCGAAGAAGATATTGACCTGGCGCTGGCAGCGACAGATGCGGCGCTGCATCGGCTTCTGGGATGAATAAATAGTCAATAATTCCGTTGCCGCTTTTGCTCTCGCGTCGACAAAATTCGCCACGTTGTCCGGGAATGCGGCATGCAATCCTGTTGATCCTGGTCGTTTCCCTGCTTCGTGGCTTTGGTGATTTTTGCAGTGAATTCGCTTACATTAGGCACCATGAAAATCGCTATCGGCCAGATTCATCATGAAGCCAATTCGTTCTGCGTCGTGCCGACACAGTGGGACGACTTCGACTTTGTTTTCGATGCCGCCGTGCTGACCCAGAGGCGCGGCTGTGGCATGATGATCGGCGGTATGATTGATGTGCTCGAGGCGGAGCCGGACATCGAGCTGGTGCCGCTGATCGCAGGCGTTGCGCCGACGGGCGGAACACTGGTGCGGGAGGGGTTCGACGCGATTGTCGAGGCGATCACGACGCGGCTGCAGCAGGCAGACGTCGATGCCGTCGTGCTCGACCTGCACGGTGCGATGCTGGCGGACGGCGTTGACGACCCGGAAGGCGAGATCCTGGCGACGATCCGGGGTATTGTCGGACCGGATGTGCCTGTTGTTATCGGTCTGGATTGCCACGGCAACATCACGCGGAAGATGGTCGATAACGTCGATCTGCTCGATGCCTACCGGACGTATCCGCATCGCGACTACCGCGAAACAGGGGAGCGCGTGGCCCGTCTCTTTGTCGAGCATCTGCATAGCTTGGACACTGTGCGGCACTTGGTCCGGGTGCCGGCACTGTTTGCGGCGGGGTCGTATGAGACCGACGAACCGCCGTTCCGTGATGTTCTCGATGTTTTGCGTGGTGCTGAGGCGGCAGGCATCATCCTCGCCGGCAGCTTTTATCCTGTCCAGCCCTGGCTTGATATCGAAACGCACGGCTCCACGATTGTCGTGACAGCGCATCCCGATCAGAGCGATGCGGCTGCTGCGGTGGCCTGTCAAACGGCCCAGCTTTTGTGGGATCGTCGGAAGGAATGCCGTGGGGAGTTCACGGCCCCGGCAGACGCTGTCCGGCAGGCTCGCGATATGACCGGCACGATTGTCATCTCGGAAGGCGGCGATGCCGTAAGCGGCGGCGGCTGTGGGGACAGTTCGCTGCTGCTGCAGGCGTTGCTGCCGGTGTCGGAGGTGTCATCGGCGATTACAATCTGCGATGCGGCGGCAGTGGACTCGGCGACTGCAGCCGGTGTCGGGGCGACGATCACGACGTTGATCGGCGGTTCGCTGGCGCCGCAGTTCAGCGAACCGGTGCGCATCGATGCGGAAGTCGTGGCGCTCGGTGACGGTGTGTGGGTCAACGAGGGCGAAGTCATGCGTGGCTTTCGTAATGACATGGGCGGGGCGGCCGTGCTGCGCTGTGACAACATTCACATCGTGTGTTCGCGCAAGCGCGTGATGAGCTGGGATCCGGGTGTTTTTCGCTGCATGGGAATCGAGCCGACCGACATGAAGATTGTCGGCGTCAAGGCGCAGCGTACCTTGGAGACGACTTACGGCGAAATCCTGTCCGGTGTCTTCTGGCTCGATATGCCGGGCGCCTGCACGGCCAATTTGACACAGCTGCCCTGGCAACGGATACGGCGGCCTATCTGGCCACTGGATTCAGACTGTGTGTACCGTGCGACGATCGAAGAGTGAGAACGTGACAGCCCTCCTGATCATCCCCGGTGCCGTGCCCCATGCCCCATGCTCGGGATGAATCGGCGGTGTAAAGTCGAATCCGGCGACGTTCGCCTGCAACGTGTCAGACCTTGTCTGTCGGGTCATGCGTAGTGCTTCTTATGTTGACGTTGTCAACCGCTGCCCGTGGCGCCGATGCTGCATGCTTCCCAGTATGGAGTTACGTCGACGACCGTGCCGGTGTCCATCGCTTCGTCGATCGCGAAGCAAGTGACTGCCGACACCAGTCCTTCGATCAGGCCGACCGACGGCGGGATGCCATCGAGCATGCTGTCGGCGAGCTCTCGGGCCAATATTTTGTCACCGCCGCCATGGCCTCCCGAGGCTGTCGTGGAGACGTCCTCGATTTCACTGTCCCAGCCAATCCTGCGGACCTCGATGGCCCCGGTCATGACATCAGCCCGGATAGATCCCTCTGTACCGAGGATATACATGCGTCGTTCAGGGATCGCGGCGTTGATGTTGGTATGAAAGGTTGCCCGCACGCCGTTTTCGTACTCTAAGATTGCCACTTGATTATCGACGATATCCTTGTCGGCCTTGAACGGGTCCTGCTCCACCAACCCATGCCCCTGCCAAGTGCCGTAGGCTGCTTTGCCATCGTCGCGCGGCCCGACTCGCTCGACATGATGGGCGTTCTCGGGGAGGAAAAAGTCAAGACCACCGAAAGAGGCAACTCGACTGGCGCGTGAATTCAGCATCCAGTTTGCCAGGTCGATGTCGTGGCAGCACTTCTCGAGGAGGTGTGGACCCGCGTTCTTTTGCAAGCGCCGCCAATCGCCCATGATGAAGGCACCATGGTTGAAGTCGAGCGTCTCATTGAACTCGATGCTGATAATGCTGCCGATGCATCCGTCCTCGATGAGTTGTTTGACCTTGCGGTAGTGCGGTGAGTAGCGGAGCGTGAAGCCGACGTTGAAATGCTTTTCGCCGCTGGCCTCCCAGGCGTTCTTCATGCGGACACATTCGTCGAGGTTCAATCCGATGGGTTTCTGGCAAAACACGTGTTTGCCTGCCTCGAAAGCCGCCACGACCTGCTCGCTGTGATAGCAATTCCACGACGCGATCATGACCCATTGCACATCGGGCATGGCCATGACTTCGCGGTAGTCGGGGCAGACTTCCGGATGCGATTCAATCGAGTTGAGGGCTTTATCTATGGATCTGTTGTCCGGATCGGAGATTGCCGTGACCTGCAGCCGGGAGTCACATGCCAGCAGTTTCTCAACAAGCTCCAACCCCATCGCACCGCAACCGATCACGCCGATATTTGTTTTATTCATAGGACTTACTCCACTGGGTATTGTTCAAGCGCATCTAGGTCCAGTTCGCTGCCGAGGCTGCTTACAAGCTGTGCCGTTGCAGGAAGTCAAGGGTGACCTTATTGAATTCCTGCGGGTTCTCCACGTTATGCAGGTGGCCGCCGCCTTCGAAGACAATCAGTTCGGCGCCGGGGATGCGTGCCGTCACTTCCCGGGCATACAGCGGTGGTGTCGCCAGGTCGAAACTGCCGACGGTGACGAGTGTCGGCACCTGGATGTGATCGAGTCGATCCAGGGCGTCGTGCGCCAGGTCGGCGCGATACTGGCGGATCAGTGACTCGTTCGAGGGGTTGTTGCTGACCGCGGCGTCGATCTGCCGGGCCACTAGCGCTGGGTGCTGCTGCATGAATTCCGGCGTCATGAACCACAGCACATTGATCTCGTAGAAGGCCCGCATATCGAGCGACTGCAGCATGCGGATCTGGGTTTGGAACTTGCGCGCTGCGTAGCCATGGGCGCGTCCCCAGGTGCCGTGCAGTTGCAGCGTCGCGACGAGCTCGGGACGCATCAGCGTTAGTTCCTGGGCGACGCAGGAGCCGAGAGACAACCCGGAGACATGAGCGCGCGAAATGCCGAGCCCGTCCATCAGCCCGGCGGTATCGACAGCCAGTTGCTGCATGGTGATTGGTTCGTCCGTCGCTTCGCTCTTGCCGGTGCCCCGGTTGTCGAAAGCGATACAATCGTACTGGGAAGCATAGGCATCGACTTGAGCGTTCCAGCAGGTGTGGTCGAGACCGGTGCCCATGATCAGCAGCAGCGGTGGGCCATCGCCGCGGCGCTCATAATGGAGTTTGACGTTGTTCGGAACTGTCTGATAAGGCATAGTCGACAATATACACTGCAGGGCGAATTTCTCGGACAGGAATTGTCAGTTTGACTGGATCCTGCCCTGTCGAGAGTTTTTTCGATCGCTGTCAAACGGTCATCATCTGGTTGACCGCCGGTGCGATCCTGGTGCTGGTAATCAGCTGGCGCATGCTGATCTAAGCGATTGCCACGAGTAAGCGAACAACAGGGGCACCGCTCCCATAACGTTCAGCAATCAGCAGGTTGCATTGGACACATTGTGCATACAATCGTGGGCGCGCCACCAACGCGGGTCCGACGTATTTCTGCGCATCCCGCAGGACGTTCAGGGCGAGGAACTGACGCTGCTCCTGCTGCGGCAGACGAGGTCATCGCTGTCGACAGTAAAATTCTGTCGGTTGCAGGTGAGGGCGAGAAAATCAAGATTTTTTCATTGTCGCTTCTGCCATTCGGCGCCCTGCGGGAATTCAAAGTCGTCGAGCGAGTCCGGCTTCATGGTGATGCTGTAGCCTGGTTGTGACGGCAACAGATAGCGACCATTAATCGGGATCTTTGTGGAACGCATCGGAGCCGTGCAGTCCTTCGGATGTAGGGAAGCGTATGTCGCGGACAGAGATCTCGGTGATCGTGGTCGGCATGTGTTTCTCCGAATACGTTGTTCCTTGTGGTACGGTGCATTTCTGGCGTGAGGCTGAACTGTAAGGCAGTTCGTCACTTTTTGCATGACGTGAACTTCCATTTGTCCTGATAGAACGGACCTCTGCGCCTGTTCAATCCAGCGGGAAGGCAGGCAGGGAACCGATCGCCCCGGAATTGGACGGGCACAATGGCAATGCGCTGATTGTCGGATAATTTTTCGATGCGAAATAATTCAGTGTTAATTCATCATGCTGAGGAATTGAAGATGGCGAAAAAGACAATCAGGCTCACAACCGCCCAGGCGGTTGTACGTTTCCTGTCGGTTCAATACAGCGAACGCGATGGTTCCCGGCAACGGCTCATACCTGGCGTATTCGGCATCTATGGTCACGGCAACGTATGCGGGCTGGGCCAGGCGCTGGAAGAATACGGGAAGGATCTGCCGTATTATCAGCCGTGCAACGAGCAGGGAATGGTTCACATCGCCAGCGGTTTTGCCAAGCGCACGAAACGGATGCAGACCCTGGCATGCACGTCATCGATCGGTCCGGGTGCCACCAACATGGTGACGGGCGCCGCCACCGCGACGACCAACCGCCTGCCGGTTCTGCTGCTGCCGTCTGACTACTTCGCGAACCGCCATCAGGGGCCGGTGCTCCAGCAGCTGGAACACCCGGTCAGTGCCGATATAAGTGTCAACGACGCGTTGCGCCCGGTCAGCCGTTTTTTCGATCGTATCACGCGCCCGGAACAACTGCTGACAGCGCTGCCGAGTGCGATGCGGGTGCTGACGGACCCAGCGGAGACTGGCGCGGTCACGATCTGCCTGCCGCAGGACATCCAGTCATACGCCTACGATTTCCCGGTCAACTTTTTCGAGGAACGCGTCTGGCGTGTCGAGCGACGCATTGCGGATCCGCAGCGGATCGATGAGGCGGTGGCGTTGCTGAAGAGCGCCCGTCGGCCGATGGTCATTGCCGGCGGTGGCGTGCACTATTCCGACGCCGGCAAGGAGTTGATGAATTTCTGCCGTAACCTTGGCATACCGGTGAGCGAGACGTTCGCCGGCAAAGGCGCGGTGACGCAGCAGATCAGCGGTTTCGTCGGCGCCCAGGGCGTCGAGGGCAGCAGTGCTGCGGCCAAATTATCGGCCAAAGCGGATCTGGTTATTGCGGTAGGCACCCGGCTCACTGACTTTTCGACCGGATCGCAAAGTGCTTTTCAGAATGCCAAGGTCCGTTTCATCGGCATCAATGTCAACAGCATGGATGCGTACAAGAACGGTTCCGTCCCGATTCTGGGTGATGCCCGTGAAACATTGAAGCGCCTCAGCAGTGCGGCGCGCAAGGCCGGCGTTAAGCCGAACGCGAAATATCTGGCAGAGGCGGACAAAGCCTGGGCGGCTTGGGGACGGACCTTGAAGAGGGAAGCGTTTGCCCCCGTCAAAGGCTCCGCAATGCGGCAGGGTGAGGTCATCAATCAAGTGCAGAAGGCCTCGCGCCGCGGCGACACGGTCGTGGCGGCAGCCGGCAGTATTGTTGGGGACGTCAACAAATGCTTCCACGCGTTTGACGGTCGCACAGCAATGCTGGAGTTTGCGTTCTCCTGCATGGGCTGGGAGATCCCCGCCGCTATCGGTGCACGCATGGCGCAGCCGAAAGGTGAGATCTATGCCATGATTGGCGACGGCGTGTACCTGATGAATCCGACCGAGCTCGTGACCGCCGTGAAGGAGAACCTGAAAATCACAGTCATCGTAACCAATAACCATGGGTTCCAGGTGATTCGCCGGCTGCAGATGTTGCGGGCCGGTGTCAGCTTCGGCAACGAGCTGCGTGAGCGCGACACGAAAACAGACCGGCTTGAGGGTGACTATGTCGACATAGATTTCGCTGCCAACGCCCGCAGTTTTGGTCTCGCCGCATGGCAGGTTGCAACGCCGGAGGAACTCGCCGATGCATTGGCGGAAGCGCGCCGGGAGAAGGGGCCGTGCCTTATCGTGGCGGAGATAGAAAAGCATGAGTTCGGCCCGGGGGGCGGCGTCTGGTGGGATGCGTTGCCGGCCGAAGTTTCCGGCAATGCCGTGACCCGCAAGATCCGCAAGGGCTATGAAGGTGATCGTGACAGTCTGCAGCGTTTTTACTACTGACCAACACAGGAGTGGCAAGTGGCCGCTGATTATAAATCAATTGCAGCACAATCGCTGCGGGACCCTGAAGGGTTTTGGGCGGAGGCGGCCGAGTCCGTTCACTGGTACAAGCGCTGGGATCGGGTTCTCGATGACAGCAACGTGCCGTTCTATCGCTGGTTCACGGGGGGCGTTGTCAATACCTGCTATAATGCGGTTGACCGCCATGTCGAGAGCGGTCGTGCCGATCAACCGGCGCTGATCTACGACAGCCCGGTCACCGATACGATCAGGACGATCACCTACCAGGAGCTGCGTGACAAGACTGCGGCGTTCGCAGGGGCTTTGGCTGCACTCGGGGTCGGCAAAGGGGACCGTGTGCTGATCTATATGCCGATGGTTCCGCAGGCCATCGTTGCGATGCTCGGATGCGCCCGTCTGGGTGCTGTGCACTCTGTCGTGTTCGGCGGTTTCGCGGCGAACGAACTGGCCGTGCGCATCGACGACGCCCTGCCGAAGGTGATCGTCTCCGCGAGCTGCGGGATCGAGGTGAACAGGATCATTTCTTACAAGCCACTGCTTGACCAAGCTATCGAGCTGGCCACCCACAAACCCGATAACTGTATCATTCTTCAGCGACCGACGGAACGCGCGGAACTGACTGTGGGGCGGGACCTGGACTGGAAGGCGGTCATGGATGCGGCAGCCCCGCACGACTGTGTGCCGGTGGCGGCGACGGACCCGCTGTATATCCTCTACACCTCAGGGACAACAGGCGAGCCGAAAGGCATTGTGCGCGACAACGGCGGCCATATCGTGGCGCTGAACTGGACGATGAAAAACATCTACGACGTCGATCCCGGCGACGTCTACTGGGCGGCATCGGATATCGGCTGGGTGGTCGGGCATTCTTACATCGTCTACGGCCCGCTGTTCCATGGCAACACGACGATCCTCTTCGAAGGCAAACCCGTGGGCACCCCCGATGCCGGTGCTTTCTGGCGAGTCATCTCGCAGCACAATGTCAAAGCCATGTTCACGGCGCCGACTGCTTTTCGTGCGATCAAAAAAGAAGATCCGGATGCTGCACTGATTGGCAAGTACGACCTTTCCGGCTTCAAGACCTTGTTCCTGGCCGGTGAGCGTACCGACCCGGACACCCTCGAGTGGGCGGAGAAACATCTAGGAGTTCCGGTCATCGACCATTGGTGGCAGACCGAGACTGCCTGGTCGATTTGCGCCAACTGCATGGGCATCGAGCCGCTGCCGGTGAAGCCGGGATCGGCGGCGCTAGCAGCCCCGGGCATGGATGTGCGTGTCGTCGATGACGGCAATCGGGAAGTGAAACGCGGTGACATCGGCGCGCTCGTTGTCAAGCTGCCGTTGCCGCCCGGCACGCTGCCGACGCTGTGGAATGCCGATGACCGCTTTGTCGAGACGTATTACTCCGAGTTTCCCGGCTATTACAAGACCGCGGACGCCGGCTACATCGACGAGGACGGTTACGTCTTTGTCATGTCGCGCACCGACGACATCATCAACGTCGCCGGCCACCGGCTCTCCACTGGTGCCATGGAAGAGGTGTTGGCGGCGCACCCCGACGTTGCGGAATGCGCCGTGATCGGCGTTGCCGACGATTTGAAAGGGCAGCTGCCGCTCGGCTTCCTCGTCCTCAAGTCAGGCGACACGCGCAGTCATGACGAGGTCGTCACGGACGTCGTCAAAATGGTTCGCGGGCAGATTGGTCCGGTCGCCGCCTTCAAGACGGCGACCGTCGTCAATCGGCTTCCGAAGACCAGGTCTGGAAAGATCCTGCGCGGCACCATGCAGGCGATCGCCGACAGCAGGGCGTACAAGATGCCCGCCACCATCGACGACCCGGCGATCCTCGATGAGATTGCCACGGCCCTGCAGGCTGTGGGATATGCCGGGGGCTGAATAGGGTTTCTCCCAAGATTACGGCAGCGGCAATTGAATCTCGATATCGGGGAACTTGCTGCTTATGAACCGCAATGCCGGCACAGTATGACAGTGCATGGGGTTCGGATTTTTTTGTGTCGGGCAGCTGCATCCAATAAATACATCCTTCTCCATTGCCATGGCCGCCAGTTTTTCAAACGGGCTGGGATTGTCCGCGTAGCGCTGCTCCAGAGACTCCAGATATGCGACTTCGAAGTGCGCCCAGGCGGCGTCGGAAATATCGCCAAGATATATCCCGACAACGTGGCATGGGCGGGGCCAGACAGTGCTTCGTTTTCCAGCGTGTGTCCTTGCGAATGGCGTCTAGCGGGGGATCATCCGTCGGCCGCGAAAAGCGATACATTTTATAGCGTGCCAGCATATTGAGGCCCGCCTTCGGCTCTTGAGGTATTGCGGATATCCGTTCTACTCAGTGATCAGGCGTCCCCGCCCGGGGCAGGCCGGCTCAAACGCTCGTCGCCGAATCGTTGGCGCAATTGATCGAGGTCGGCGCGTGTGCTACGGACGAATGCCATCAGGTCGGCGCCGTGCACGATGAGGTTGGCACCGCGCTCGATCCAGCGACTCTCCTGCTCGAGGCCGGGGTCCTCGAAGACAACGTGAATCCCGGCGCCGACGCCGGCGGCACGGGCTTTGCCGATGATTTCATCGACCGCAGCAAGAAAGTCTGGGTGGGTGTATTGCTCGTTGATACCAAGACTGTTGGTCAGGTCGTGCGGGCCAATAAGCACCGCGTCGAGGCCGGGCACCTGCAGGATGTCGTCGAGGTTCTCCATCGCCGGCACGCTCTCGATGTTGGCGATGAACACATGCGCTTCGTTAGTTTTTGCTAATTGCTTCGCCTCACCGCTCGACAGGTCCGGGCCGGTCTCCAGAAAATCAGCCAGCTTCCGGCCTTTGATCGGCCGCAGTTTGACAGCGCCAACCAAATCTTTCACCTCGTTGACCGACTCGATGTACGGCGCGATGATGCCGCAGGCACCGGCGTCGATAACCGTCGAAGCGATGTACGGATCAGGGTAGGGGACGCGGACGATGGGCGGCAGGCCCCGCGCCTGATAGGCAGTGCACATCCATGACAAGTCGCAACGGTCGAGAGGGACATGCTCGGTATCGATGAAGACGAAATCGAGCCCGGCATCGTCGATGCGTTCGAGCCATCTCGGGGAGTGTGAGACAATCAAGGTACCGTAGACACGTTTCCCGCTGCGGAGCGCAGTTCCGAGTTCTTTGCCAGTCATGCTGATTCAATTCCCGTAGAAGTGTGAGACTAAACGAACAAGGTAGCACAGGATCGGGGGTCGCGCTCGTTGCTGCCAGATTGTCAGATCTTCGGGGACAATCTTCAGGATTCCCGTCGACTCGGCGGAGCCGCAGCGTTGTAAAACGTGATGCAGCGTGTGATTTGCATTGGCACTGCCATTCCTGACTTCATCGAGATTGGAAACTGTATTTGCCCGGTTGTGCTGCGAAGACCGCACAGCCGTCCTCTGACCTGAGACAACTCGAACCCCCGCGCTTTGGCAGCGGGCTTGCCGACTCCCTTCACCTTGACCGACGCCATGACGAAGCGCCGGGGCCCCGGCTTCTTCGAACGCATTGCCGACCAGATGCGGGAATTTTTAGGACTCGATCCACCTTGCCCAGCAGTTCTCATTGATTTATATTAACTCGTTCGATGCACGGTTAAGTTAAGCAACTTCGTCAACGCCTGGAGACCTTCAAAATTCATGTCATCATTCACACTTACTGACCATCAGAAAGCATTTTTCGAGACCTTTGGCTACCTCGCTTTTCCAGGGTTGATGAGCGACTGTCTCGACGAGCTCACCCAGGCCTTCCACGAAGTGTTCGAACGGCGCGGGCTCACCCACGGAGGGCAGGAGAGAACGGCTATGATCCGGTTTATTGACGATCATGAGCGCTTGCGTGCACTGCTCGACGACTCGCGGATCGACGGGATCGCGAAGTGTCTGCTGGGCGACGACTACAACTACGTCAGCAGCGATGGAAATTTTTATGTCGGTGACACCCACTGGCATTGCGACTCGATGCACGAGCATTACGACTTCATCAAGATTTCGCTATACCTCGACCCGGTGGGGCGCGACACTGGTGCGTTGCGTGTGATTCCCGGCAGTCACATCGTCAACAAGGCGCGTGAGCACCTTGGCTCCGCCGTTTGGGACTGTACAAACGCCCTTGGTGTCCATGGTCGCGACGTGCCATGCGTGTCGCTCGACAGCAATCCCGGGGACCTGGTTGTATTTCATCACACGACGTTGCACGCCTCCTATGGCGGGAATGAGAGGCGGCGCATGTTTACCTACAACATGTCGCAGCACTACGCCGATGAACATCTTGACGATTTGCACAATTACCTGGGGACCGTCGCCGGAGAAGCCAAGAGTTGCTACGGTCCGATATTGGTCGACACCGCGGGGCCTGAACGTCGACGCCATCTCCAACAGGTTCTCGACAGTACGGGCACTGCGAAACCACAGGAGAGATAAGGCGGGAGATCGGCGAGCTCAGGCTGAGATCACCAGTCAGCCAATCAACTCAGCCAATCGTTCGCGGTCGAGGCGCAGGCCGAGTCCCGGTTCGGCAGATGGTGTCACGGCACCGTCGGTCACGACGGGTTCACCCGTGAACAGCGGCGGCGGTGGCTCCGGCAGGTCGAACCAGCAGGGTGCCGGGAAGTGCTCAAGAATCGGGCAGTTGTCGGTCGCGATCGAATAGTGCAGGTGCGGTATGCTGTACGTGTGGCAGATGACCGGGATGCCACGGTCTGCAGCCATCCTGGCGATCTTGATGGCCTCGGTGAAGCCGCCGCAGCGGTGCAGGTCCGGCTGCAGAATGTCGACCGCCTCGGCATCGAGAAGTTGCTGGTGTCCGTAGCGCGTGAACTCGTGCTCACCGCCGGAAATTTTGATCTTCCCCACGGCTCGGATGGCGGCGTATCCGGCAATGTCATCGGGGATGACAGGTTCCTCGAGCCACGCCATGTCGAAGGGTTCGAGCAGGTCCAGCATCGCGATTGCGTAGTCCGCATCCCAGCCCATATAGGCGTCGCATGCGATATCGATATCCGGTCCGACGGCATCGCGGATGATGCGAATGTGCTCGACGTTCTCCTGCATGCCGGTTGTGCCGTCGACAGGGCCGCAGGGGAAACGGCCTTTCATCGTACTGTAGCCGGACGCGACAAAATCGGTTGCCTCGGCACGTACCTTCGATTCCTCGACCGGATGCAACGCCGAGGCGTACAACGGCATGGCCGCTTTCTTCTTGCCGCCAAGCAGTTCATAGATCGGTTTGCCTTCCGCCTTGCCCATCAGGTCCCAGAGCGCGATGTCGATGGCGCTTATCGCTTCGATCGCGGCACCCTTGCGCCCGTAAGGGATCGATGACCGGAACATGATGTCCCAGATCCGTTCATAATCGAACGGCGAAGCACCGGCTACAAAACGCTCAAGGTGCTTGTCGATGATCAGCTTCGCGGCGCCCGTGCCGTCTTCGCACCAGCCGATACCTTCGGTGCCGTCGTCAGTAGTCAGTACCACAACCGTCATCGCCGGATCCCAGTACCACGTCGGGTATAATGCCTTGTACTCCGGATACATCGATAGCGGTGTTACCAGCGGCAGATCCTTCTCGCGATCCCACAGGTCTGACCACATGGAGACAGGAATGAAGCAAGTTTCGATCTTTGCTATTTGCATTAATTTTACGTTTATTGAAGGTTTACGAACATGCCGCCGTCGATCAGCAGAAATGCGCCGTTTACATAACGCGCGTCGTCACTGGCGAGGAAGACGATGGGGTCAGCGATGTCTTCCGGTTGCCCGACGCGGCCGAGAGGGATGCGTTTGCCGAGCTGTGCGGAAATCTTGTCGTAGTCGGGGATGGTGCGGTTCATGTCCGTATCGATTTCGCCGGGGCCGACGGAGTTGCATGTGATGCCATGGGGGCCAAGTACGATGGCCAGGGACTGCATCAACGAGTGCAGCCCGCTCTTGGTCGGGCAGTAATGCGTCTGATACGATCCACCGACCAGGGCGCTGATTGAACTGACGGTGACGATGCGGCCGCCATTGCCCTGCCTGACCATGTGCTGGGCGGCCTGCTGCGAGCAGATGAAGGCGCCACGGAGATTGACGGCGTGGACCCGATCGAAACTCTCGATCGGCATCTCGAGGAAGTCTATGCTTGGGCAGATCCCGGCGTTGTTGACCAGGATATCGATGTGTCCGTACTCGTCGATGGCGCGGTCGATCAGGCCGCGGGCCGCCGGTTCATCGGCGATGTCCGCTTCATGCGCGACTGCCTTGCCGCCGGCGCCCTCGATGCCGCGCACAACGTCGTCGGCTGCATCTGCTTTGTCGAGATCAGCGTCGGCGGTGCCGTAGTAGTTGACGACGACGCTGGCGCCGTGCCGGGCGAGTGCCTCGCTGGCGGCACGACCGATGCCGCGTGAGCCCCCGGTGACGACGGCGACTTTACCGGAGAGCTTTTGGGATGCCATGAGATGGGCCTCGTTTCAGGATTGGTATTAGGGCAACAACATGGCTGTGGACGGTGTGAAGTCAATGCGCGGCGATGCGTTGCACGACGAATGGATGCGGAGCTTTGCAGTTGCTCGGCGATTCCCTGCATATTGGCGAACCACCTGTGGGGATTCGCACCTGAAAATTTCTGGCCTCACGCTGCGGAACCATCCGTACCTGGGCGGCCGCTTGGTGCGTGAGTTGCGATCGGTCTGGGCGCAACGCCCGGACGGCGAAGAGGCGTGAAAGCAGGTCGCGTCCCGCTTTGCACTGAGATAAACCGAAGATTACGGTGGCACGACCAATGTCGGTCACACTGTGTTCTCGTCACAATTCGCCGGGGTACGGCCATATATCAATTTTCGGATTATTCGGTTCACCGGTTCGGAAATAATGCGGCCATGCATTCACGTGGCCGTCCATGTAGACGACATTCATCGTTTCGTTGGGATGGCGGAACGTGGTCAGGTACGTAACCGACCAGGCTCCGCACTGGGCGGTATCAAGATCCTGACCTCTCATGTTTGGGAACCAGCCCACGTGATCATAGCCCTGACAGTCCATGACGAGCGGGGCATTGGAATGACCGCCTTCCTGGGCCGGTTCCTTGGAGAACTTCCTGGTCTCGTCGTCTTTGTAGTAACCCAGAGTGTTGTTGATGAAAAAGTTTATGTCGTAGCTGTTGTTCTGCAGGTCGTTATCGTACATCGTCGAGATCATGTCCGGGCGGTGCGCCGCCGAGTTCCAGACACCCTCTTCGCCCGGGCACTCGAAGACCGGCCAGCGCCTGGCGTCCGCTGCCCAGCTGATGTTCGAGGTGTTCGGTCCGAACGGTGCGTCCATCCCGCCGACGTAGCCGTCACCGATATTTACCGAAATAAGTGAATCGCGCTTGCCGGTCCCAATCACCCGCCACCAATAATAGCTGTTCGGGGTGTAGTCGTTGCTGTCGAAGCAATAGGCGGTGTAGCCGATCGCTATCTGTCGCAAATTGCTCTTGCAGACGACACTTTTGGCTCGGCCCCTTGCTCCGTTAAGTGCCGGCAGCAACATGGCGGCAAGGATTGCGATGATCGCAATGACGACGAGCAATTCGATCAGCGTAAATGGGTCTGGCTGGCGTTTGCCGAATTTTAATTTTCGTAGCGAGCAGTACATATATCTGCTCAGCGTAAGTTTGTTTTCGGTATCGGCAGCATTTTCAGAGCTTCTACAGGACGAAGACGCTACACGAATATAGTGTAAAATTCTACCTTTCTCTTGTCGAAGCATCCCAGCCAGTGCCAGCCAAGACTGTGCAGTGCCCCCACAGGGATTTTGGGGTCATGCGGTGATAGCGGCGCTGAAACGCTGCGCGATTATGGCCGAGTAACCAAGCGTCGAAGGGAATGGTTACGGCTTCCAGCAAGTCCTGTCTGAGCCGGACGAAGTGCTGGATCATCGGTAAGACTGTGTTCGCTAAAATGCCCGGCTCAGGTGGCCGGTGTATCTTCGCCCGTTGCCGGCGGTTGACCTTCCCGCATATTTTCATCGGTTGCTGCGAGGCCCAATTTCTTCGCGCGCTTCTCTGCCTTTTTCTTTTGCTTGGCGATATCTCGCTGACGCTTTGCTGAGGAATAGTTGGGTTTGGCCATTTACCATCTCATCGATTTGTTATTGATGTTGCACCGAGTGAAGCAAGACGTTGTGCTGATGAACGTTTGCTGTATTATATAGAATAGTGCCACATTCGCCTTCATCAAGTCCGCACGGCCGGGTGTAAGTTCCTATACATGTAAAGTTTCGTATAGACACCGGTTGCACTGTAGTATTTTATCCACCATGAACGACCCCGAAAACATCCGCCCTCTTGTCGAGCCGCTGCATGGGGGCTTTTCTGAGATCCTTGGCATCAGCGCGCACGGCGGCGTCGTTGCATTCGCCGACGGTTCGATGATGCTGGCGCAGGAGAGTGCCAGCCGCATTTCGACTGATGGCGGCTGCACCTGGAGCGATCCCCATCCCTTGAGTTGCCCGATACCCGTGGGTGGCGTGGTCCGACTGCAGTCGGGTGGTCTGGCGGTCTACGGGCGCCGAGATGACAGGACGTTTTTCTCCGCCTCCGACGACGACGGAAAGAGCTGGTCGGACCCGAAATTGATCGGTGATTTCCCTTCTTTTCGCCCGCTGCACCACTCGATGATCCAGCTCCAGACCGGCAGGCTCCTGCTGGCCGGATACATTGCCGGGCCGTACAGTTGGGAACATCGCGACGGCACCATGGTAAGCGTCCATCCCGATCTGCAATACGACGATGTTATGGCATACGGTACCTGGCGTGGCGAAAAGTTCGGGATCGAGGGGCACGGCCATGCACCGGAGATGGGGGCGACTGTCGTCTGTCGCTCGGATGACGAGGGGCGGAGCTGGACCAGGCACCCGGGCGCGATCATGGGGTGGTTTGACTTCGATGGCATCCCCAACGGCCATTGCGGTCAGACCTCATGCTTCGAACCGACGTTTGCCGAAATGCCCGATGGCAATGTGCTGCTGCTCATGCGCTCCACTGTCGGGCGCCTGGTTCAAAGCTACAGCACGGATGGCGGCGAACATTGGAGTGCCGTGGTACCGTCGAATCTGCCGAGCTCCGAATCTCCGGGTGTCATGGTGAGGCTGCCGGCGACGGGGGATTTGCTGTTGGTCTGGAACCAGGTTTCCCGTGATGAGATTCGTCGCGGTTACCGTCGCGGTCGATTGTCCTCGGCAATTTCCCGTGACGGTGGTCACAGTTGGAGCCTTTTCAAGACGCTGGAATTGAGCGAAGGTCTCGAGGACCTCGAACAGGTGCCGCCGGAGTACCCGATCCAGATGGTGCGCGCCCGTGACCGGGTCGGACCGCTGCCCGATGGTTGGGCGTACTTCCACTACGCCAACCTCGATGTGATCGGCGACACGGTGATTCTCCGTTACCCGCGCGGCGGGCCGCTGTTGGGTATTGCCGAACAGAACCTGCACAAGCAGGAATCCGTGATGCGCGTGTATCCGCTGCGGTGGTTCTACGAATAGATCCGACCCGGTTGCTTTCGGCAACGCAGGCGCCGGGGAATCTCAGGCGTGACCGCATGCTCTGGAGATTTTTTTGTATTGCTTCCCGTGGGCCCATGCCAGAGTAATTCGTAATGTTCGATAGCAGGCTATATTCCTTTGAGTTTGCCGATTGAACATTCCAAGACTCCACCATTCCATAGAGACCACCCATGGACGCGACCGAATTCAAATCGATAGCCGCCCTCGACCTTACCCGCGAGTCCGAACATCTGACCGACCGAGAACGCCAGCTCGTTGGCATGGCGGTGACCGCGACACGTGGCTGCCAGGCCTGTACCGGCAGTCGTATCGAGGCCGCGATGGACGCCGGGATTCCGTATGAGACCATCATTGCCGCTATCGACGTTGCTGCTGCGGTGAACGCCGGTGTGACCCTGCGCACTGCCATCTCCGGGGCCGAGCAGTACAACATCGATCAACGCTGCACCGGCACCGAGTGTAAAGCGTGAGACAGACTCGCAGCTAAGGGCATAAAAAGCCGCGCACGTTCATGATCATCGACATCCACACCCATCACTTCCTTGGTCGTGAAACACTGAGGTCACCGAAGCCGGTCGAGCCGCTGATGCGCCTGGCAAAGCAGGCGGGCGTGATGCGCATGAACCTGCTGGGCAATCTTTTTCGCACCGGAAAAATCCGCCCGCCCGCCCGTGACATCAAGGCGATCAATACGCTCACGATGCGCCAGGTCCGGGCGTACCCGGACTTTCTCACCGGTTTCTGCTACTTGAACCCGGTGCTGGACGGCCGGTTTCTGCTCGATGAGATCGATCGTTGTGTGGCGGACGGCAACCTTATCGGGCTGAAGTTCGAGATCGACCTGAACTGCCGTGACCCGCGTCTCGATCCGCTGCTCAATCGCGCCCGTGAGCTGGATATTCCGGTGCTGCATCATTCCTGGCACAACATCGATCTGGGCAGCCAGCCGTATAAGTCCGATCCGCCGGATATTGCGGACCTGGCGGCTAGGCATCCGCAGGTGACGATCATCATGCCGCACCTGGCCGGTGTCGGTGTTCGCGGTGTGCTCGATGTACTGCCGCATCCGAACGTGTTGATCGACACGTCCGGGGGCCAGTCCGTCGCGGGGCTCGTCGAATATGCTGTCGACCGCCTCGGTCCCGAGCGCCTGCTTTATGGCTCCGATGTAAAGGGCCGCGACTTCAGTTGCCAGATCGGCCGCGTGCTGGGGGCGCAGGTATCTGCAAAGGTGAAGGAACAGATCCTGTGGCGCAACGCTGCCCGGGTCTTGAAGCTGGGGATCACTGAATGATCGACGTCAACGTATCTCTCGGCCGCTGGCCGTTTCAGCGGTTTCTATTCGATGCCGCACGGCCGCTGGCACGGCATCTGAAGAGTTGCGGCATCCGCAAAGCTTTGGTTGCCTCGACGGAGTCGGTGCTATACTCGGATCCGGATGTCTATGACGAGGCATGCTTTGAGCAGATTCGTGCCGTTCCCGGTCTGCTGCCGGTCAAGACTGTCAACCCCGTACTGGCTACCTGGCGCACATCCCTGTGTGATTTTTCTGATCGTTACGAGCTCAAGGCGATCAGGCTGTATCCAAACTTCCATCGGTACGGTCTCGATGATCCGATGGTCAACGAGCTCGCCAAGACGGCAATCAAACTGAAGCTGCCGGTCATGGTTGCCGTACGCGTCGAGGACGAGCGCCAGCAGTATCCGTTGATGCAGGTTCCCGGCGTTCCGCTCGCCGCCATTGCGAAGTTCGCAGCCGCGCACCCACGGGCCAGGGTGATTGCCCTGAACGGCTACTTTCACGAGATCATTGCGGTCGAAGCGCAACGCAATTTGTACTTCGACATCGCCTTCGTCGAAACGACGGACACGCTGCGGGCGTTGACCGGGTATATGCCGGCCCGTCAACTGGTGTTCGGGTCGCAGACACCTTTCCTGACGACGAAGGCAGCGGCGATGAAAGTAGAGCTGGCGAACATCCCGCCGGCCGGCCGTGAGCGGATCGCCGAAGGCAATGCAGCATCACTCTTTCGTCTTGACTGGTAGAAAGAGGCGGACAGGCTACGGCAATTGAATTTGCATGGTCGCCGTGGCTGTTGTGCCGGTGGCGATGTCCTCGAGGTCGATAGTCCATTCACCGGCAGGATCGTTCAATGCCAGATTGAACGTGTGCGAGCCGCGCCCGTCGCCGGCAATGATATCCTTCGTATATTCAGGCCTTGGCCTGCCGTCGGCGTCGGTGATGCGGATGTATAGGACATGCCGTCCCGGCGTGCCATCGGAAACCTGCACGAAAGGCTCGATCGTCACGGTCCGGTTGTCCTGGCTGAGTTCGGCTGAAACCGCCGTGACCGCGTAGGGCAGAACAGCCAGCAGGACCGGTGTCGCTACGGCTATCTGCAGCTCGAGACGGTCGCTGTGACCGTGATACTTTCGATTGATCACGTCGTATATGTGGCCGGTCTCCGGTAAGGTGACGATGAACGGGCGCGGCGAACGGTCGGCAAAGGCGGACGGTTCGTCAAGCAGCCGCTTGTGCGAACGCAGCAGGGCGACAATTCGGGCCGGCCCGTCGCGAAAGGAAAAAATCCGGACGCGCGCTGTGTGGTGCCCGGCTGGTCGTGCCATTATCTGTGGTTCGATACCGGCTTCATGCAGGAAGCGTCCGAGGATCTGCTCCATGCCCAGGTTGCGTCCGGCGGCACGCAGGGTGAGATAATGCTGCATAGCCATATTCATCAGGCAGGTGCGGCCCTTGCCGTAGGTGTTGGTGATGAATACAGGTGTGCCCGCGTCGGTAACGGCCGATGGTTTCCCGTCTACCGCTGCGACTGTTCGATCGACAGGCATTGGCACGCGTTCACCTATATCATGGGACACGCCGGCGGCCGTAAACTGCAGGATTTCATCGACCGGGACACCCCAGGGATCTCGCTCGTCTTCCTCGACGTTCTCGTCGACTTCGCCGAGATGCCGCAGGTTGGCGAGCGTGACGATTTCATCGTGCAGCGACTCGACGGCCGAGCCGGTGCGCCTGATACCGAACACGTCATCGAGCGGACCTTGGTCCAGCAATTTGGCATGCTGGTCGAACACTGCCGGTTTGACGTCGGCCAGGACTGTGCCGCCGGCTTTGACGAACTCTTCAATCGCCTTCGTCTGCTCGGCGGAAAGGGCATGGGCAAACGGCATCACCAGCATCTTGAACTTCCTGTCCTGTAACGCACCGGCGGCGATTTCGGTGTGGTCAACAAAGACGTACGACAGTCCCATGTCGTCGAGCAGTCGGAGATTGGCCTCGGTATTCAACGCCCACGTATGTTCGGGTGATGCAAGGTATGTCGTCCAGCCGGGGTCCGTGTCGAAATCACGTGTTGGCACGGGCGGAGTGATCATGGCGGCATGCTGGCTGGGGCGCGAAAAGACGACAGCGATGTCACCGGTCTGGCGCTCGGCACCGAGCACGAGGCGGTCGATCCCCTGCTGGATACGGTTTACCGTGGCGGTGGTTTCCGTCAGGCAGGGCATGGGCCGCAGGTCCGGAGCTATGCCGATCGATTGATCGCCTGCCTCGGACCAGCCATAGGTGGAGAAAAAATAGTAAATATTGGCGCCCTGGAAGAGCATATACCATGGATAAAACCGCCGGTCATCGGGGTATCTATACATCGGATAAGCCCCGTACCAGCCTCCGAGAAACAAGTTTGGCCGTGCAAAGGATCGGATGATGTCCCACTTCCAGGCGTTGGGGTAGGGGGCCATCTGGTCAACCACATCGAGCAGCTGTTTCCACTCGAATCCGATCCAGCTGTTATCCGCCAGAGGCCCCTCGAATCCGACCCGTGCCCCCGGATCGACATCACGGACAATCGCCTTCGCATCACGGTGTGTTTCGACGAAAAGCCAGTCCATATACAGCCGGTGGTCGACCCAGCGGGGGTACTGTCCGGAAGCACGTGCATCCGACAGTGCCAACGGCATCGCCTCATTAAAGGACGTATACTGAGTTTTCCATGAGGCGTTGAGTGCCTGCAGGGTGCCGTAATGCTCGGCAAGATATTCACGAAAAGCAGTCAGGCATGTTGGCGACACACAGCCGTCGAGCGGTTCGCGCATCATGCCTTGGTCGTCACCGAGTGAATAAGCCGGCGGCGAGTAGTGTTTGTAGTATTCAGTCTTTTCCCTGAGCTTTTTTTCTTCGGACGCGAGGAACTGCGGGTTCGTCAGGCAGGGTTTACGGACGATCAGTCCGGTCTCGCCGCCAGAGTTCAAGGAGATGTGACGCGTGATATATGGCCCCGCCATCACGTTGAAGGTGGCCCAGTCGTCCATGTTCCCGCCGAGAATGCCGGTCCGCACGCCGTGCTCGGCCAGTAACTTGGCGGTTTGCCGCCGCACGAATGAAGCGTTGTTAGATGCCCAGGCGCCGTATTCGTACCGATCCGTTGGCGGTTGCGCCTGGCGAATGAGAACCGGGCGGATTTCCTGGGCAAGAACGGTGTCGTTTCTTGTCAGCGTTACCCAAACCTGGCACTGCACGGTAGAAACATCGGACACGTCGGCGGTCACGGAGTTGCGGAGTTGCGCTTCGGTTTCGCTCGACCAGACCAGCCGTTGGTGGGTGTCGTATACCTTCACACTCAGTTCAGCGCCGGCCAGGTCTCCCTGTAGCGTGACATCGATCGGCATCGGCTGAGCCGGTAGATATGATTTTTCGTCAGTCGTTACCGCAGCTATTGTGGCCCCGCTGAGGGAGGTGAAAAACCTGGTCCCCCAGTCGAGAGTCCTGCCGTCGTTGTCGCGGAGGATTACGTCGGCGTAATGCCTCCCCGATTTTAGCTGTGGCAGCTCCAGACGGATTCGGCCATCGGCGGATATTTCCGCCTGCGACTCATGCTCAACCGTTGAGAGAAGGTCACGGATACGTAACTGCACGGTGGCGTTTGCCGGCAGGTTTTCCGGAGCCACGAGCAGGTCGCCCAAGTGGGCGCCGCCGCCTTTTGTATTGATGTCGCTGCGAAGATCATTCCAGCCGGTCAGCTTGATCTCCGGCATGTTCCGTCCCGCCCAGAGAACAGTCCGGCCGACAAGCGAGCAGTAATAGTCGTAGTGTACATCCTGTATGCCCTTGCCCGCCTCGTGAGAACCCGGCGGCGAAAGGTAGCAGTTGGTAGAGTACACGGTCGGCAACGGCGAATAATCGAGGACGACGATGCGCCCGCCGATTTGCCGTTGATAAAACTTCGCGCCCTTGCCGATAAGTTCGCGCGGTTGCGCGGCTGGCATCGGCGGCAGGTGCCGGGTGGGAATGCCGTCTACAACCGCATGCAGCGAGTCTTCGGCTGCGGGTTCATGCGCTTCGATCAGCGTTTTTAGCTTTTCTGAAATCGTCCTTGGATTGATGATCACCAGACCGGATCCAGCGGCAACGTCATCGATTATTGCCTGCTCGACATCGTCCGGAATAATCGAGCTGTCCAGCCAGCCGATGACAATGACATCCGGACGTCGCGCTGCTTTCAGCGCGGCCATGGCCCGTTCCGTAGTCACTTCTTCCGTACCGTACTTTAACCAGCCGTAATGCGGGCCGTTTGTATCTGCCCACTTGTGATGGAAAAAGGTCATTACCGCGGCGGCGTCGAAGTCGAAACGCTGCTGTAATTCGACTGTGGCCCGCTGCGTCCATCGCGGCGCGATGACGACCAGCTTCAGTCGGCGCCCGGCATAGGAAGTCGCCCAGGGCGTGTGCGGCGTCACGACATCCGGGCGCAGCTCGGAAAATGACGGGTCCTCGAGCCACATCCGGTATTTGGGCAGCACATTCAATTCGGAGAGCCCCGGCGGGGGCGTGTCAGCCTGGACTACAGATGCCACCAGTATCACACCCCACAGCAGCGTTGTACGCAGTAATACAAAATTATCTCTCATCTATAGCCTTCATTTGCCGTTTTCTCCTCGCCTGTTGCCGCGGCTACTATACCTTGCGCCGGTGGAGCGGCAATAGAAGTGCTTTTAACCGTTTTTTTTCCGGCGCGACGGTCACCAGTTCTGCAGACCTCTGGCGACGGGCGGCACGCCGGCAGCCGGCGTATTGCTGTCGCGCTCCCACTGTCCGCTGCGATGGAAGAGGCTTTCGTTCCATGTCAAATTTTCCCAGTAGCGTCGGCGGTCGCCGTCCGGGTCGGGGTAGGCGAGGGTGCAGGAATAGAGTTTTGCGTTTTTCATGATGAACCGGGTCATGAAAGCGCCGCGGTAGTCGCCTTCGGCCTGGTCCGGGACCGGACCTTCCTTCCAGCGCACTGGCTGGTCCTTGCCGTTGGCGGTGATTGGGATGCAGTCGGCCCGGCTGAATCCGGGAATGGGTCGTTCATAGCCGTCGACCAGCTCGACAAGGATTGAACCGCCGTCGGCGTCGGCATTGATCAGCATACCTTGTGGCAGTTCCCGCCATGGCCCTGCCAGCAGTACACCTTCTTCAGCCCCTGCATCGAAAGACACCCAGTGATCTTCCGGCATGATCGCCAGCATCCCCGCGACGGTTTGCGAAACGTCGTTGTCGACGCTCTCGAGTGCCTTTTCATAGGACCAAGCCGTGTGCCGGCCGCGCCAGCCGCAATAGTAGATGTAGGTGTCGCCGTCGACGACGATCGGGCTGTTGGTCTGCGGAATGATCATGCCCTGGTCCGGTGCGCCTTCCTCACCGACCGTAATCACCGGCGATCGATCATCAGGGCGATGCCAGGTTCGGCCGTCGGTCGAGTATCCGAGCTGCAGGTCCATCAGGCCGATCATATCGCGATCCGGATAATCCGCCGGCGGTTCCTGGAAGACGCCGAGATCCTCCGAGCGCGGGTGCAGGTGCATCGTATTGAGGAGTCCTAATCGGTAGCCCTCGTATTCGCAAACCGTCATGCCGTGGATGTTGTAAAGGGTGGGCGGGTCGAGTTCATCGCCGGCAACCAGGATCCTGCCGCAATCCTCCCAGTTGACCAGGTCGAAACTCTCGTACAGCGAGATGTCCCGTGGCAGGTTTGGTACTCGCCGGGTATACAATTGATACTTGCGGCGATGGATGTCATAAAAGAACATGAAGACGCCATCACTGATGCCGCGCAGTACCGGGTTGACGAAGGAAGGACGATGCCACCGGATGCCGTCGTCGGAACATGCAAGGTTGAGTGATACGTGGTGTTTTGCCCAGTCGCCGACGTGCCCGGAGTCGTACAGGTTCGAGCAGTCGAAGATCATCTTGAACCGCCTGCTGTCGGGGGCGCCGGGATCGATGATCACCGATGGGCAGAAAGACTCCAGTTCGGCGGGCAGGATGTAATTGTTCGCGCTGCTTCCGAGGTGCTCGACCATGTTCAGAATAGGGCGGTCCCAGTGAAGGCCGTCGGCACTAGTCGCATACGCTGTCTTACACTCAGTAGCCCCCCAGCCCGCCATCCGGTTGGCGACGCGGTACCACATTTTGAACAGCTTGTCCTGGGGGTCGTACAGGACGTTCCGGCCGTTGAGATTGACGTCCTTCGTATCCCAGGGTGCATCGGGCACCATGACCGGTTCGGGATGCTTGACAGCCTGGTTGGTAACGCGCCGGAGGTTGTCGGACTGAACTACCGACGAATCATCGATGAACAGATACTTTTTACGGTATTCAGGTTGGGCCATAAATCAGCTTTCCGGTTTGAGGCTTCAGTCGGTTCGTTAGCCTACTCGCGATCTCACTGGTCATCGCTTCTTTCCATTGTTTGAATTTAGTCCAAATAATTGCGATTAAGAGTCGCGATGAGGATCTTACAGTTCAGAGTGTAGGGGGGGCGTTGTAACCGTGCCCGGTTTGGTTGCGGATCGTTGTCTTGGAATATAGTGTAGGCGTGCAAATGATTCTTCCCGGCGCGGCTGGGGCGTCAATCCGACTGGTCTCTCGCAAAGCAGGCAAAAAGGAAATTCAGATGAGTATGCACGCTTACCGTCCAATTGACGCCGACATGCCGCATTTGCGCGAGTCCGCGGACTGGGGCACCGACCCCGATAGCGGGGCCCGCATCATCCGGCTGACCACTAGTGTGGCGATGAGCCACAATATCTACTGCGAGCAGCCGTATGGCTCACCGGACGGTCGCCGCCTGATCATCTTCCGCACCGCCGACTCCCTTCTCCCCCATTGCCAGTTGTTGATAATCGACTTGGAAGAACGCGACACGACGCTGGTTGAGCCCGACGTACCGTCGGAGTCGGTTGGTCACGTGTCATGGGGCGAGTGGGTATACTATCCGATGCACGACGGTTCGTTACGCCGCGTCTCGCTGATGACTCTGACCCGGGAAGAGGTCCTGCCAGCCGGTTCGATCCCGGTGTTTCCTGCTTGTTGGATCGATTCAATCTCCTCAGACGATCGATATGTGATCGCTATAGAATCCGCCGGCGACTCCTACGTTACCAGTGCCATCGACCTGCACTCGGGCGAGCGGCATGTCCTCGCCGATGGCCCGGAAAACCGTAATCCGCACCCGCAGATGTCACTGGACGACCCGGCGCGACTGCTTTACCAGATGATTGGTGAGCCGAAGAGCGCCGGCGAAGCCATTCGGGTGGCACTTAATGTTCGTGACCTTGCCGGCGGCGAGCCATCACGCTTGCCGATCGGCGATCCCTGGACGGCAGAGTCGAGCGGGCACATGGCATGGATCGCGAATACCGGCCGTGTCGCCTGCGCAGTGAACTGGGATCGGCAAAACCGTTGCCATGATCCGCGGCATCCGGAGGGCAACCTGGTATACGCGGCACCGGGGGATGAGCGCCCGACCGTATTCCCGGCGCCCGACTTCGGTTTCTATCACGTGTCCGTGTCGCGCTGTGGCCGGTACTTCGTGTGCGATGATTTCATGCACTTCCAAGCCACCGGTCCGGTCGATGGCAAGGTGGGGCCTTGCCCGATTGTCATTGGCAACTTTGAAACCGGCAAGTGCAAAGCATTGCTGCGCGACTGCCAGAACTACGGCATTGCCGGCTACTCGCGCTTCGAGCCGAATCCGTACTTGACGGCCGACAGCCGCTACGTGATCTACAACGCATCGCCTTTCGGCACCATGCAGGTCTTCGCCGCTGAGCTGCCGAACGGTTTCCTAAGCGATCTGGATTAGAAACAGTGTGGGACAAGGGTGACTGGCAAAGGTGTCGGTGCATCGTAAGTTGGTCGGCTCGCGCATCAACAATGAACTCGAGAATCCAGTCATAAACCGGCTGGGTCTTCAAAGCAAGGATAGGGAAATGAGTTTGAAAAGAATCGTTCGGCCATTGCTGCAGACCGTCGTTTGTCTGATCGCCATAGTGTTTTGTCATGCGTCTGCGTCTGCCGCGGAGTTGGTGATCGCAACAAAGGACAAGGCGAACGCCGTGATTGTACTTTCGCCGGACGCCGGCGAATGGGAGAAGGAGGGTGCGGACCAGCTGGTGCGATGCATCGGCCTGATGTGTGGCAACGCGCCGGAGCTCCTCAACACGCCGGCCGCCATTGCCCAGGCGCTGGCCGGCGACGCGCCGGTGATCGTACTTGGCCAGGCGGCGATCAAGGCGAAACCCGAGCTGGAGAAACGTATCGCAAAGGTTCTCAAGAAGAACCCCTACCTGCGCACCGACGGTATCGCGCTGGAACGTGAGGGCAATCGTGTCTACGTTGCCGGAAACAACGACCCCAGCCACTACTATGCGGTCGCCGAGCTCCTGCGCCGCTGGGGCTGCCGCTGGTACATCCCGACGGAAGTCGGCGAGTGTATTCCGGATGTTGACAGGATCTCTGTCGACCAGTTGGATCACGTTTTCTCGTCGCCCTTCGAGGTCCGCGGCTATTGGATCTCGTGGCTCGGTTCGAGTGCCGGTGTGAAAGATTTTCGCCGGCTGAACATGATGGGTGGTCGTGAAGGTTTCCCCCGCACCTCGCATGCGCTCGGCAAGTTTGTGAAGGGGTTAGCCGAAAGCACGATGAAGGTTCCGCTTACGGATCCGAATACCGCACAGCATGTTGTCGAGCAGGTCGAAGACCGATTCGCGGCTGGCGAGGGGTTCTCGCTCGGGATGGACGATGGCGCCTACGACTCTGATTATCCGCCTGACCGTGAACTGATGAAATTGCAGTGGGACAAGTACTTCATGCGCTGGAGCGTGTCGGACGCCTTCCTGGAACTCTATAACAACATCGCCAGGCTCCTGCAGTTCAAATATCCGGACAGCGACGGCAAGATCGGATTTCTGTTGTACGTGAACATGACGATCCCGCCGGTCCGCGACATGAAAGCCGAACCCTCGTTGTTTGCCGATCTCGCCCCGATCGATATCGATCCGATCCACGGGATGGATGATGTTCAGTCGCCGCCGCGCCAGGAATATCGTGACATGATGTATAAGTGGGCGAAGATTTTCGATGGACGCATCAGTATTTACGACTATGACCAGGGCATGCTCATTTGGCGGGACATCCCGAATCCGTCGCACCAGGCATTTCGTCAGGACGTCCAGCATTATCGCAAAGCCGGCATCATGGGGATCAATACCGAGAGCCGCAATGCAATCGCCACGACCTTCCTGAACCTGCACATTCGCGGGCGCCTGATGTGGGACCCGGACGAGGACGTGGATGTGCTGCTCGACGAATTTTACCCGATTTTCTACGGGCCGGCCGCCGAGCCGATGCGGATCTATTGGTCCACTATCTACGATGCCTGGGAAAAGACAATCGTCACAGAGCACGAGTATTTCGTCGCGCCGGCTATTTACACGCCGGCGGTCATGGCGGTCCTGACCGAGCAGATCGCGGCGGGGGAGCAGATCATCAACGACCTTCGGAAACAAGGACGTGCGCTGTCGCGCAATGAAAAACTCTATGTCGACCGTATGCGTTTCACGAGCTACAGCTATGGAATCACGAAGGGCTATATGGATATGGTGCACGCCGCGGCAACCGAGTGTGAATACGCCAGGGCAGGCGAGATCGGCGTACGCACGGTCGCTCTGCGCGAGGAGATGTACCAATGGAGCGATATCTTCGCGACCTACAAGCGCATGAAGCTTACCGATGCAACACACTGGTGGCTGGGCGAGGCGAAGCAGTACCGGGAACTCGCCGCATATGTTGATGGAACCAGGGGGAAGCTGATTGCACGGTTGCCGATCGAATGGGCGTTGCGGCGCGATGTGGATGACGACGGGGTGGCAAAAGGGTTTTCCGGCACCGCAGACATCGACCTGACCTACTGGAACAAACACAAGGATTCGCTGACCCCGGACAACCGACGGCTGTATCCCGACGAATGGGAAATGATCCGGACCGATCTGTACGCCCAGGCACAGGGTGTCCGCGCGCCGGACCGCCAGAGCTATACCGGCACACTGTGGTACCGGACAGAGGTGGAACTGACCGCTGAAGAAGCCGCCGACGCGCATATCCGGTTCCCCGGCATCTTCAACGAGTCATATGTCTACATCAACGGCGATGAAGTGGCGAAACGCGAAAACTACAAAGTGATGTGGTGGCACAATGACTATGGGTTTGAATGGGACGTTGATACCGCCGGTAAGCTGAAGGCCGGGAAAAATGTGATCATCGTGCGATGCATCAATCCGCACCACTTCGGAGGCATCTTCCGGCGCCCGTTCCTGTACAAGCCGGTGGGAGAGGAGTGATGCGCCGCGGCGTCATGTGTTTGCTTCAGGCGCCGCTGAAGATCACGGTAGTGCCGATCGGACCCCGGCCCAGCGCTCGGCCATGCCGTCGGCATAGCAACTTGGCTCGTAGCCCATTAACAGATAGATCTTGAGGGCGGCCAACCGGTGGTCGTCCGTCCGCAGATAGATGCTGTCGTAGCCGATGTCGAGAAGCCGGCAGGTGACGGCTGCAGAGACCGCGCGGCCGAGACCTTTGCCGCGGTGATCGGGATGGGTCACGACCCAACCGAGCTCAGCGAGCACAGGAACCTGCGGACTCGGGTTGTGGTTGCCCACAGCGGCTGCAGCAAGGTCACCACTGCTCTCATGCTCGATGATAAAAAAGCCCCCGGGCACCACGCCAGCCACCATCGCTTCTACTGCTTCGGGTGATTGCCAGATATCGAATCCGCATAAAACAGCCAGGGCGCTATGTGCCTCTCGGTCTGCCGGACGATACTGCCGCAGTCGATACCCGGCAGGTACATTGACGTCCGGCGGATTGTTCCGGCGTTTTTCCGGCCAGGCCATGATCAGTTGCTGCCCGGCAGTCTCGGCTGTCTCGGCGGTCCAGTTGCGGGAATCGGGTACCGCGAGCCATTGCCCATCCTGTTGGATCGATTGCTGGCTGATCAGTCCCGGCAATGTCATGTCCATTGCTTCGTGGATACCGATCGGACTGGGCCGGCGTCGATGAACGGCATCGATGAAGTCGAGCACAGTGTACAAGTCGCCGCCGCCGTGACCTGCCTTTTCCGCCAGCGCCATGCCGGCTTTGTACCAATCCGGCAGATAATCGTCGACGATCGTGTCGAACCTTTCCCACTCCGACGCCGGCGGCTCGCGTTTTTCATCCGGCAACGCTGCTTTGTCGCCGCCTGCCGGATCGCGGTGCCGCAGCCAGATTTTGTCCGACTCGTCGAGGCCGCGCGCCGATTCGTAACAGCCCATTGTGCCTTGCAGCGCGTATCCGGCCATGTTGTGTGGCCGGTCGCTGAGCATGTCAACGCGAATCTTCACCAGCCCGCCGCCGCTCATCCGGCAGAGCATCAGACAAGTATCTTCGTGCTCGTAGGCATCGTCACGCGCGTCGCGATAATGATGGCCGCTGCCGGCGCACGACACGGATGTCACCCGCTGCCCATCGAACCACTGGAGGATGGGGCCCAGGCTGTGGGTCGGATAGGTGACGCCGTTGATTCCAGTCTGCCAGCGGCGGCGCCATTTGGTGAGTTCATTGAGCCCTTTCAATTCGTGGAGGTACTCACCCTCGGCATAGTAGAGTTCACCGAACAGCCCGGCCCGCACCATTTCACGGATCGCCACGTTGTTTCGCAAGTAGGCGTAGTTCTCACCCATCATGTAGACTGCATTACTGCGATTGCAGGCAAGGACCAGGTTTCGGCACTCCTCGATAGAGACGCCGGCGGTCACCTCCGAGAAAACGGCGATGTTCCGATCCAGTGCTGCGATCGCCTGTGGTGCGTGGAACTGCATCGGCGTGCCGATCATCACCGCATCGACACAGTCGCTGTCGAGCATGGTCTCGAAATCGCTGAACTGATGCTCGGCGCCATAGCGTCGGGCAGCGTCTGCCAGGCCGTCTACGTTGGTGTCACACACCGCACTGATGACAATATCGTCCGGCCTGCTGTCACACGCATCCTTGTAGCATGCACCGCGTCCACAAACGCCGACAATGCCCAATCTTATTCTTTGGTTACTCACCATCTGATGATCGACAGGATTTTTCTTTTCGGGTGCGGGCAAGGTAGCGAGTGTAATCCCCGCCACTTAATCTCATTTCCTTAATACATAGCCCAGCGCTACGAATACAAATCGGCACTGCTTCGGGCTTGAAATAGATCATGTATTTTTCATTCCAGTGTCAGTTCAACTGTTGGCGTTGCATCTTTCAGGTGCGGCCGAAACCAACTGGATTCTGGAGTTACGTTCAATGACTTGATCGTCTTGAATTCGCCTTTTTCTGCGGCCGGTACCAGTACCGACACCGTGTAGGTAGGGGGCCCGATGACCGTGCCGTCAGAATTAATTTTCCAGGCGTTCACGATCAATGACATTTGCGACCCGGATAGTGGCGTGAGATTGTTCTTGCGCACTGGTGCCGGCGAATTGCGGATATTCGGATCGATTGCCCCCGGCGCCAGGGAGGGTGGCGCTGGATTTGTCGTCTTAACGCCGACCCAGGCATTTTTCGGCACCTTGCCCTTGAGCCCGACAACCAGGTAGTACATGGCCTGAATCATCGGCGGCGGCGGCGACGTCCGCACCGAGCCATCGTCAGGGCGAAAGGGGGCATACGTTGGTTCACGCACGACCTGCACCGGGTTGAGCCCGCTGTTCAGTAACTCCAATTGCCCGTGATCGCAGGCAAGTACTTTTCCCTTCTCCGGAACTTTGCGTGTCACCCAGTTACTTATCTGCACGACGCCTGAAAAGCTGATGGATTTTTTACAGTTTTCCGTGATCAACCCATCGACCGCGCCGGTTGACCGTTCAAAGAGTTCGATACCGATTCTGGTGTTTCTAATGGTCATGTCCTGGATCATGAAATTCTTGCCCCACCAATAGAATCCAATGTTGCATCCGTCGATGACGTTCTGAGTTATGGCAACATCATTAGACGCAATACTATGGATGCCCATATTATATTTACCGATAATATCGTTGCCGCGAATTTCGGCCAGTTCACAGTGGTGCACCGTGATCGCTCCGTTTCCGAACCCATGTTGACTGTCGCGCTCGAACCGGTTGTTTATGACCAACGGGGTGTCACAACCGTTCAAATAGATATTGCTGTTCCCGCTGAACAGGTTCTCGGCGATATTGAGGCGTTCGTTGAATTTCGCGCCGGTATTGTCGACCGCGTGAGCGTCTATGGTCACATTGACGATCTGTGCGCGCTGAATGTCCAGTCCCGAGCCCTTCGATACGCTGACACTGGCGGATTTGTGATAGATTCTCTCGTCATTGCGCACCGATGAAATCAGCACATTCGGCTTTCCGTCTACAGTGTCCGTGCGTCCGACGACAGTCAGTGAACCGCTCTTTCTCAGTCTGAGGAGGCGAACCTTCATGGTGGCACCGACCATGCGCAGCTCGATCCGATCCTCACGGCTCGCAGTCCCGTCGAGGCGGATTGCCCCGTTCGACTGCACCAACCCGCCAAACGAGGCACGGATCCTGCCGGCCTTTGTCTTGAACGACAGTTTGCCTTTCTTGTCAATAAAGAGTTGACGGCACGTGACTCTGTCTATGTCATTGCGGTCGAAAATCACATTGTCGTCACGCCCGATAACAACTACCGCATCGGCCCCCGGCACCGCTCCGGTCCGCCACGTGGCCGGGTCGCTCCAATAACCCCCGCCCCGGCCGTTTGAGTATTCTTCACGAGCGACCCCGGTTGTCCAGGCAATGAGGCAGGTCGCGATTACGATTAGAGATTTGTGAACAGGCATCGGCAAAAATAAGTAGAATTGGACTCTGCGTCCGTTCGATTCGACTCGGGCGGACATGGTGTTTTATACAAATACCATGGCTCGTAGCAGATGCATCCATTTTGTATTATTATCTGGTGCAAGCAGGCACATAGCCGCAGGACGGGATTCTCAACCTTTGCTGTTTTTCCGCTTGACCTTTGGCCTACTGATCAGCATACTTTAACATGCTACTTCATGAACGACTAAATATGATCGGCAACCCGCTTGCCGGGCGCGTCAATACATCATCGACCGGCTTCCGCGCCGCCACGTCGGCTGGGGATATCGTCTTTCAGCCGGCCGGCGTATCCGGCAGCGTCGAGCAGTTCACAGATGACGCGACCGGGCTCGCGGTTTCCTGTGACATCGAATGTCTCGACGAGACCCTGGTTCTGCGCAGTACAATCTGCAATTCGTCGGACGATCCCGTTACGCTCGACGTCCTGGCGCCGTTGCACATTGTGTTTGATCAAGAGCCGCGTGAATGGTCGCACTACCATGCCCAAGGGGGCATAACAGACTACCAGATTCCGACCAAGGCTTACGCCGTCAGGAAAACCTTTGAACTTACCCCGGAACTGCGGCTGGAGAGCCACATTCTGGGGCGTTCCTCCAACAAAGATTTGCCCTTGCTCATTTCGGTTGCGGAATCGCTGAAGGCTGGTTTTTTCTGCGGGCTCGAGTGGTCGGCGACATGGTCGATAACGGTTACAGCCAGGAACGACACACTGGTGCTCACAGCGGCGCCAAGGACCCACGCGCTGGTGTTGGCTCCCGGAGAATCGCTGCAACTTCCGCCGGCGCACCTTGGTTTTTTTGCCGGCAATTTTGACGACGGCACGAACGCTCTGCGTCGTCACATCTATAAGCACGTGTGTCCCCAATACCAGGGTAAGCCAACGCTGCCCCAAGTCAGCTACGACCATTGGTTCGGACTGCAGAACCGCAACAGCATCGACCTGATGAAAGAGCAGGCGGTCCGGGCGGCGGAGCTTGGCTGCGAACTGTTCGTGCACGACGCGGCCTGGTTCGCCGGGGGCTTTCCGGATGGTGTCGGCAACTGGGATGTCGTTGACCACGAAAAATTCCCCGACGGCCTTGAGCCGCTGGCGGACTACGTTCGGAGCCTGGGGATGGCGTTTGGTTTGTGGTTCGAGATCGAACGCGCTGCGCCGGGCACATCCGCAGTTGATAAGCATCCGGAATTTTTCTTCGAGACCCATCAGTTCACGGATTGGGGACCCTGGGAGCGGCAGCAGTATCACCTCGACCTGTCACGCACGGATGCCCAGGATTGGGTGATCGAGACGATCGGTGGCTGGATCCGGCGACTCGATCTGCGCTGGAGCCGCTGGGACTACAACATCGAACCAATGCCGTTCTGGGACATAGTCGATCGCTCGGGCAAGATTCAGTACGCCTATATGCAGGGACTCTATCGTTGCCTCGATGTGCTGATGAAGGAGCACCCGAGCTGGATGGTCGA